>JGI24158J21664_10010700_pt1 | contig 12229 bp, 8 predicted proteins | sample Ectturendosymbi3_FD_21664 | JGI IMG/M metagenome (IMG submission 21664) | reverse complement strand
AGAGGTGACGAATTAAGCAAATTGACGAATTAGACGAACAGAAATGTGCACAAAAGATAGGGATTCTGCCAGGACCGACGAAAAAGTGACGAATTAGACGAATTCTACTGTACATCAAAAATCGGCTGACCCAATTTCTTGGATGTATTAGCCTTAGTCTACCGTATTACTGAACCAGCCAATGCGCTAACAACCAACTCACTGCTGGACAAGGTACCGCTACAATGACCTAACAATTACCTTCACATCTAACACAATGAAGCAGGGAAAAACAAGATCACTTATGCCTCTTCAGCATGTACCACAACATGCTGATATTCGTGTAGGGCTTTTTTCGTATGTGTCTGTTTCCCGAATAGAATGAGTGAATGAATTGCTATGCTGGCTGAAAGCCAAACCGGGACTTTTTGGTTGACTGACCGGGATGCCGGGACAAAGCCTTAAAACCGGGCCTGCTCGGGCTAAAACGGGACGTATGGTATGCCTAACTCGTTGAAGCTATTGTAACATTTCCAGTAGAACTGGAAATTAAATTAGAAGTGAAATTAGTATATAAAAGCTCTTCACAAATTGGAATTAGAACTACTGGCATCTCGCTCTAATTCGTCTGATTAGACAAGAATTATTAAGTTGTCCAAGTCTGATGACAGTGCGAAAAATAGGGATTAGCTGAAGCTGGGTTTATTTTTTTGGTCATGGAACGAATTTTTTTTTTTTTGAAATGACCGAAGAAAAACAGTCAATTCGGCCATACAATGTTTGAAAAGGTAGGCGATGAGTGAATACTGTGGCGGTGAGTTTTAATAATATTACGGGACAAATGACCGAAATGTCTCAGCGAAAAAACCTCAGAGGTGAAGCATCCAGTCTCCCTCCTTTTCGGACTATCTTCACGGTGGTTCACAATTGTGAATATTGTCACGTGTATAAAAACCGTACAAACTGTCATAATACTCCACACATCTATCCTCAAAGAATAAGATAATAATGTTAATAACAAATGGCAGGTTTGCAGTTGCAATAATTATGTCATTTTTTTCACAGAGCAAGTACTCAGGCAGTAGCAGCAATGAAAAAATGAACTGTCTGCAAACATGTTTGGAATAATTAGTGATCTTCCATGGATGCTTATTGTTAGTGTCATAGGCGTACGGGAAGGGATCTTATTGGGGGGGGGGCGGAAAAAATTTGCCCTGAAACTAACTTTTTTTAGTTTAATCCGAATCAAGGCTGAAACCGCATGTAAATCTGTTCTATACAGTTGAATTCGTCTATAACGGCTTCGTCTGTAACGTCAATTCGCCTATATCGTTACATTTTGTTTGGCCACGATGGCATCTTTTACATGCATTTCAATTCGCTTATAACGTCAATTCGGCAATAACGTGTATTATGCAATCCCCTAGAGGTGCCGTTATAGGCAAACTCTGTAGTTACCTTGCTTGTTAGCTCAAGGGGGTGAAGTTCCTTGCACGCTGTGTTCTCCCAGACAAGATACTTTACGGTAATTGCCTTTACTGATGCAAATATGTACGCGACTCCAGTGGCGCAACGCAAAAATCAAAAACGACGGTTCCGGTTCGAAGGGTCTGACTCCCTGCACCTGCCTGTATTATCGTAAGTGCTGTGCGCTTGAGCAAGGCACTTGAAGACGCGCACGGCGCACTCAAAGGGGCCAAGCAATCACTAGTCCAAATTACACAGATCACCCCCAAGTGAATACACACTGAATCAGGCCCGTAACCAGATTGGAACACCAGGTAGGACGAAGAGTTTTCTGGGAGGGGCCCAAAGTTTTAAAACTATGTCCAATAAACTCAAACTGTTTCCAACACATTATTCCAGGGGAGGAGAAAAAAATTTAGGGGGGCTTGGCCCCCCTCTGGTTACGGGCCTGCACTGAATACACTATACTTAGAATATTTTCACTGTTCAGGATTTGAGCAACTTGCGCTCGCCCTGAAGACAGAGTTTGCCCTCAAATATTTCACTTTTTACATTCAGGAATTTTGAGCAACTTGCGCTTGCCTTGAAAAACAGAGTGCGCCCTGAATTCATTCTATTGAACTGTGGCGTATCTAGGGTATGGCAGGCATGGCACGTGTCATGGGCGCCAATTTGACGGGGGCGCAAAAATTGTATAGCAAAAATGAAAGTTTGTGACTTAGTTTCTTGAACTTCTTGTCTTGCGCCCCATGCGACCATCAAACAGCAAAGCTGCATCACCCTCATGTAATGCAGGGGGAGCTGCGCCAGCACCACCAATTAGTGTATCATGATGAAACGGTGGTGTTGTGACACAATGCGACCGTCGACATTGTGATAGATTAGGGATTCTTACCCGGGGGCGTGCCATCCCAGGGGGCGTCAACTCATTTCAAGGGGGGCGCGAGCTCTTACGCGTTTTACAACATGGAAAGTTTTCAAACGAAAAGTGTTCCATCTAATTTACTTTAAACGTCAGGGGTCTTGAAACAAAGGACATTTGCCAAAGGGAGGCGTGGAAGAGAGAAGGTAAAGAGCCATTGTGATAGACGAAGAACGCTTGCTTGCCAAATCTACAAGAATGGTCCTTCTCACGCTATGAAAACGCTCAAGTAAGTCCGTGCTACCGCGTTGCGGGCAAGAGGATATTCGTCAGAATCCGGTTGTGACGAGCTTAAGTCATTGGCTGTGAGAATATGACTTTTACGCAAATAAATGCTGTTAAGCGCCTCACATTTACAAATTGCTCAAACCAGTGGTTCCCAACCTTTTTTGATGCATTCCTCCCTTGCTCATTTCGGAACTTTTTATTCCTCCCCAATTACACAATTTTTTTCATTCCTCCCCTATTACACGAGTCTGCAGGAATATTTGATATACCAATAAATTGTTTCTCACCTGACTTTTGCCTGTCACGGTGTGGCTTATTGTTCGGGTTCGTGGACTAGTATTAACTGCAATTGGAACAATGGGCTTTATTGAAGATAATAACTTGATTAATAAAAGTGGGACAAAAGTATTTATCAAATAATGACACTAAAAATTGGTCAAAAAACGTGTGATAGTCCATTAAATGACATACAAATCTAACTAATTGAAAAATCCAATGTCAACTTAAAAAAGAAGCACAACATTTGCAATGAGTAGGTAAACTAACTACAAAGTAGAAATTCCTCCCCTGAACTCATGAAATTTCTCCCTGGGGAGGAATTCCTCCCCGGTTGGGGAACCACTGGCTTAAACAGCTGCGGCCCATTTGGACTTTGGGAAATTTCTTCGATGGCGGCTAGTGTCCGATAATCATAGGCGGGTCCAGGATTTTTTTAGGGGGGTGCTCACGGATGAGTTCATCCGGATGTGTACTGACTGCAAAGCAGTGAAGACCCAACTGCTCAGGTAACTTTTTTTAACAAACGCTGTTAAGAACCATAGACATTTTGGCTAAATCGCATTCTCACATTACCCTGGCTTTGTGGGACATTTTCGGAGCAGAAGCCGCCTTCAAAACAATTCAGAAATTATTCTCAAACTTGTCCAACGTTCAAAAAGTAACTTGTTGAATGCCGGAAAATTTTATTATTAGCAAAACAAACACAGGTCCACGCCGAAAAAACGCGTGGGGCAGGCATATACGTGACACAAAAACTACACGAATAAACCTGAAATGCCGCCAGTAACCTTTGTCGGCAGTCTGTGCATGATCCGATCCGTATTGTGTTCGAAAATTGCAGATGTTCATGGAAGAGGAGTTCATGACGTTCTGACTTGAAAATTTGTTTGTTTTCGGAAAGTTTTCCGATATTTGTTGCATAACACCACAGACGTAACGAGGGGGGCAAGGGGGAATAATTCCCAGGGTGCCGAATCACTCCGGGCGGCCAAAAAGTCACAGTGTCTTAAGCACTTGTTTCAAAACAGTACATTTGCTTCTGAAAGATCTCAAGTTCGAACTTGGGGCCAAACCTGAAACTTGTTTCTTATCCCTGGCGCCATCTAACCTCGTTACGCCCCTGCACATCACGATTGTCTAGCCAAAATGTCGAAATTTGTTTACAAAAATACCTGCCCATCAGTGGTAGACTATTAATCGCAATCTATTTAAAGCAAAATGCTGTTGAATCGAAGTCATTTGGCCATAGAAAATAACTTGAAGGTCGAAAAAAGGTAAATTATTTCGAAAACAAGCACAACTTACCTCCCCCAAAAAAGCGCTTGGGGTATGCGTAGAGACAAATATGCCAAAAAACTCGAAAGTAATAATTATGCTGGCACTTTTCCCTGGAAGGTGTTTATTGCATCACAAGGGCATTGAAAAAGATCAGACAATATTTTCCACGTCACAGCGGAAACGTGAAGTTTGCAGAGAGTCAATGATCAACTTCTCATCCATTAAATTTTTTGTACGAAACGCGACTATTAGAAATACTGTACAGTAGGTTGAAAAAAATTATTAGAGACAGGAGAGTACTGGTCGATAAAAAAGCATCTGATTTCGTGGTGAGCTGAACTTTTGTCCAAAAATTGTTGCTGGCAGGCAGGGGTTTGTTGCTAAACAAGAGAAACAAAGGAAGATTGATTCGCATACAAGAATTTCCACACTGGATCTTCCTGCTTCACTTTAGCGCTGTGGTGCTATACACGAGATAACTTGTCATTAATCATTTATGCTGCTCCAGGCGCTACACGTAGCAATTGTAATGAAAAATCTAAATCTTCAAGTAACGTTACTAGTGCAAAAAGGTGTGGGAACACCGTTCCCACCTCACTACACCCCTGCTGGCAGGTCTGATGCTAATCAGTAGTCATCTTTAGCATAGCTTACAGCAAATCTAGCGTACTTTCATTTTTAGCCTACATGACATGTAGGCTACGTTTTACGGTTAGGTTTGCTGTTTGGGAATTTACGCGGGCGGTCACTGAGCGCTCTAATCAAGCCTGTAGTTAACTGCATTGCAAGTTCGTTGCATCGTTATTTTAATGCCTTCGCTTAACAAATAACATGAGCTGCACTCATTCATAAAAGCTTGTAGGAAAAAATAGCATGATCTGCAGCTTATTCAACTTTTGTCCACAGTCTGCTCAGTCCCGTTGCCACGAGGGGGCTTTGGTGGGCATAGCCCCCAAATAGAAACATGAAACACTATAAATCAGTGGAGCTTTTGTCAACTTTTAGAATGCTTTTGTCAACTTTTAGCCCCCGCAGAAACGCAAAGCCCCACTATTGAAAACATTCTAGCGACGGTTCTGAGTCTGCTGCTTATTCATCTCTTGTCAACAAGAAGCCCAATCTTACCCAAATGAAACAAGAGTATAAATACTTAACGTACGCAGTGGCATGACTAGCCAAAAATTTTGGGTGGATCAAAATGTTTGATTTTAGGCGAGCAACAGTATTTTGTTTGAGATACTGCCTCTTGAAGCACAACATGACTAGATATTCTAAAAATTTGGATGAGCCATCGCCCCCTGCCCCCCTGGCTACGCCTATGTACGTGCGGTTTATACAACGTGTATGTAATGTAAATGCTTTATGTAAAAACGTGCGTATTTATATAACATTGGGACCATATTTATTATATACAGACTTGTTTATTAGAAGCTTCATTTATAGTGAAATAAACACATTCGGACTCCCCAAATTCAGCAAAATAACCTTTACATTTAATATTTTCGTCCCTATCACTGTGCAAGAAGTGGTTTATTTAAAGGCTATACAAAAAATCACCCTAATGGACGTTTCTGTGACTGGAACCATCGATCAAAAAACGTATCTGCAAAAATTTAATGGGGGCTTCAGCCCCCTTAGCCCCCCTGGATCCGCCTATGATAATAAGCTAAACACAGTGCCCAGTCCAAAGACTAAGGAAGAGAACCATAGTAGTTAGTCCTCGAAACATCAACTTTTTACTGTAGTATCGTTACCGCAACAGCTGGGCAAAAAATGTTAGCTCATCAGAGATTTGTTAGTCTTGTTTAGAGCTACCTTTTTTTCCAAATTTGGCTTTCTGTTCGATGTCCACGACCTTTTTTTACTGTCATCGTCATGACTGTGAAAAATTAAAATCTATGTGTGAGAATTTAGGAGCTTCGCTCAGGTCATATGTAGGTCATAGGTCATATGTAGATAGCAAGCAATTATTTATGATTCTAGATTGCAAAATGTTAGTACAGTATTACTGTACTTCGTGCAACTCAAAATTATCGCGTCTTGTAGACTTCCTGGCATGCATACTTCAATATGGTGTTGAAAGTGTCTTTCCAAGTTGCTTTGCAGATAATGCCGACCATGGCAGTATCTATTGCAAGCTGAGAGAAACTGATCCTTTTATACTTCCGAGCCTCATGAATCAGGACAGATTGTGTGACCTTCGTAGCTTAGATAAGTATAGAAGGGGCGAAACAGAGAAAGCTGACTTTAAGGAAATCACAGACGAATTTGCTTCGATAAAGACACGTGTTTATTAGAATGTTATAGTGCTTACACACGAAAACGCTGGATATATTGATGTTTAATGGAATTGTGTCTTTCGAACACAAGTAATGTATGTTATGCATTACATAACTTACTGTACCATCCGAAATACATGTGTTTCATTAAAAAAAATTCTCGTTTGCTGTTGCAATACGTTGCCAAATTTTTTGTAAGATTTAGCATTTGTCAACCAATACCATGTAGGCTATAAATTATGATAACGTCATTACTTGACTGTTTTGATATTCTTTATAGTTTACATAAATGAGTAAAGAAGACTGTTATGGTCCTCATGGATTATGCTGAAAAGGTTTAATAAAAAAGAAATACGTGTTTTCTGTTTGAAAACATTTATTTTCTTGGTTGACCTTTCGTAAAAACTGTGCCTATATTTAGCATTTAAATAATTAAAAAGGGCGCACATTTAAACTTTGCCATGGGCGCTGTTTTGCATAGATACACCACTGCTATTGCATATATACTTTTTGTCAATCAGTATTTTGAACAACTTGCGCTTGCCCAAAAAAACAGAGTTTGCCCTAANATTTTTCACTGTATTGAAACATTTTTCATCTTTCAGGATTTTTTGGGCAACTTGTNCTTGTCTTGAAAACAGAGTTTGCCCTGAATTTTTCACGCCGGGGGGTCGGCCGCCCCCCGTCTCGTACGCCACTGGTCAGTGTGATAATCAACATTTTTTAATTTGAAAAAGCGTCCGCGGACGTTTACCCCCATCCTTTTCTGTGTACGGTTTGTATAGCCTACTTGTGACCGTGTTGACATTTGTGAACAGCTCCATACAGCATGAACGTTTAAAAATTGAACATTTTTGCAGTTTGTAATATATGCTGCCTCTACCCAACATTTTTCACATCAAGGACATACAAATGTGCATTATCTCTCCAGTTCTGCAGAACATTCCAATATCGAGCGTGGCAGGAAAAAGTTGTGTGTCCTATTAGAGTTTCAAACAATAAGGTAGATTGATTTAGCAAATTTACTGTTTGGAACAAGGTGTGTAAAATTTAAGCCCGATCAGAAGAATGAAGACACACAAGACAAACAACAAAATATCGTTTCCTAGAAAATGTGCAAAAATGTTTTTTTTTTTGAGATGATCTGGTATGGGAATGCATCTCCAGAAAAACGTTTAAGACAATGTCATTCCTGGCATGTAATCTCCACCATTACTCTTTTATATGACACAGGTTAGGAAAAGTTTTGCCTGTATTATGAAGCCATCAAAAATACTAGGTAAATATCGTTTGTCAACAAATGAACCAGTAAATTTCTTGTATAACATAGGGCTTAAAATGCTCATCACATCGTGCTAGTAACAGCTGGCAGCATTTTGCAGCGATGTCAACTACATTGTTCATCATCTTTCATTGGCTTGAAAAGTGGAGTACACGAACATGAGTTTCAAAATCAGGTGATTGAGTTCACGCCAAATTTCGTCAGGTACGTGATAAACAAACAATCTAAGGGGTTTCTGGAGAACAAAGAAACTCTAGCCACTGCACTTTCCTGAAGCCTTTTAAGTCATCACAAACTGAAATTGCACTGCAGACTATTTGCTTCTGATTGTGACGTCACTGGTTCAATTGTCGTAGTCCGGTAACAAGGCTGCAGCGATTACTGGAAAAACCTCATCATTTGCAGTTGATGAGTCGAGGAGAGTGTTCACTGTTCTGTGCAGACAAAGGCAAAGTATTATAAAAAATATTTCGTATTGTCAATTCGCAACGGAAGTTGTGAGAAGCAAAAAGATGCCTGTGGTGCGTGGATTGGCCATTCTGATGATAAGCGTGATGATTTTCGTACACTGTGGTGCGGTTATGGAGGTTGGAATAAACAACGAACCAGCATACACAGATGCACGCTCTATCATCGAAGACTTCCGGATTGAACAAGCAAAGACCCGACAGGTGTGCTGTGATTGAGTACAGTTTTTATTGATATAGACAACTGCGTGTTCGAGATTATGTTATCGTAAACGCAGAACTGTGGGTTGCAGCTTTGCTACGTGAGTTCTTGCAACATCGGACATGAAGCATTTCATGGTTTACTTATTACATGAATGGAGCGCAAATCATAGCGATTAAAAAACTTAGACAGTTACGGCAACATACCATTTTGATCTGAAATGAGTGATGTATTCGGGTGTTCAGAACTGATTACAAACATAAAACCTACTCACTGTATCTTGATAGAGGACGTCATTCGGATATTTGATCATTACATCGTTGTGGCAACTGTGCGACACGGTCAACCATTTTGTGGGAATTGATCCGTGTGCAGGTTCAAGGCAAAGGCTTTCGGTAAGTTTCATCATATCAAAATGTGTCATCTTGCACAAGATCTTGCGGATCTAAGAAATAATGTAAAATCTTCAACTTTCAGAAAATTCCCAGAATCGACGAGAGCGGTATGCCGCCACCTCGTGGTGTTCGGCGCAGAAGAAGAGTAATGAAGCTCGAAGAAGTCGATGGGAAGCTGGTGATGCCGAGAAGTTTAAACACAAAACAGCATTCCGAACTAGGAAGAAAGCCAAATAAGCAAATACATGTATACAAGGAGGTGAGTGTTCGTGCATTTGCGCATGACATGAAAAAACATGTCAATCGCCTATCCAATTGCAAAACAGCTGTGAACTCATGAAAGAAAAGAATCAGTTTTATGTATGTCTTGAGATCGAGTGAAATAAAATTGATGTTCATATGTGAGGTTGATCTCCTTTCCGCTTGAGTGGTATTTCCACTACTGGCTTTTTGGTGCAAATTAAAATTACTGAATTTTGAATAGAAACCCAATTCACCAGAGTTTTATTCATCTCTTAAAAGAAGTTTTTCAGATATCAGCAACCTATAGACAATCATCACCTTGAAGTGCTTTGTTATGTTTCAATCTTCTATTTGATTAAGAACTGAGTGTCGCCACTTACTGTAGTATGACAAACACACTCTTATTTGACAACACTGTAGCTAATACTTCTGGGAGAAAACGCTTCTATTAATAGATACTGTGGCAGTCTCAGAATGTTTTATCCATATTTTGCAACCTTTTTACGTTGAAGCAAGCTTAGTAAGGTTTGAAACAATTGAAGAGAATTAGGGCTGTTATAAAGCATTTTGTAGTTAAAGTTTTTTTTAGGTTTGCATCAATTTGTTGTTGTAGGCACAAAGAATTTATGCAACGAACAATTGTTTGTAGTTCTGTCATCTACTGCATGCTTTCAGCAAAAGGAATGCCAAAGCCGTTCCTCAAAAAGTTGCTCATTTTCTCAAAACCGCTGAAAATATGAACCTTTTTGTTTCAGGCTTTCAACCTTCTGACATCATCAAACTACAATCATACCTCGGTGTTTGATGATCTTCCTGATGCGAAAGAACTACGGAGGAGAAGGAAGCGAGACGTGTACGCGGCTGCAATCGATATCCTAAAACTTATGCTGTCGGCAAAACTGCTGATTGAAGTTTTACTTGCAACATATGCGAGCAGCGTGATATTACGCTTGTCGTCTCGTCGTGTATGAAAATGAGTGACATGATTTATTTATTTGTGTGTCTTTTTATTTTATGTAGAATAAAGTGTGTATTTAAATATGGAGAGTGGTCTGTTATATGTGGTCAAAGCAGTTAAGAAAGTTTTAGAAGAAAATCTTTTGCGGGCAACACTACTGTCAGTTGCGTTATGAATTAACATGGTGAGCTCTTTTACGATGTTAAACAGCTTCTCTGCGGCAGAGCCTGGCAAATAACAAACATAAAAAGTTACTATCATGAGCAGTGGTACGCAGAAAATTTTCATGGGGGATTTCATTCAATGGCTTATGTGTGTCATTTGTATTTGGTGTGCGTTGTTTGTGACATCATATTCATATTTTCCAAACCAACGTTTTGGCGAGGTTGACGCTGATCAGCCATAGCAGACAAAATAAAGACAATGTTTTTTGGATAAAGTGAACTATCGCGTGGCACAATTTTAAACATGCATAGTGGGCGAAAGGTCTGCAAAAAGTGGTGAGATGGTTTCTGGAAGCAGGCGATATTCCAGATTCTCACCAAAACCTAATTATTACTTTTTGGCCCATTTACAATGTTCCTTGAAATTTGCATAAAAATTCATTCCGTGGCATTTGCATTAACTCGACATATTAACAAGCAAAAGGTATGGCAAAACAATTAATCCCCTTGGCGCAAGTAATAAAGTTTTTGTGAAATATCAAGCTCAAGGGGGGGGTTAACCACACCTCCTTGCGTACGCCCTTGATCATGGCGTCGGAATGATTTTTTCCAGGCGAGGGCCAATAGTGGATTTTTCCGGAGGTAGACATAACGATATTTCCGGAAGGGCAAAAGTGGTAAAATTTCATTTTTCCTTTTCAAAATTAAGAATACAATCTTTTCTGCTAAAAAATGTAATAGAAGAATGTCAAATTTCAAAATCCAAGAGGAGCCGAGCCTCCTCTGGATGTTGAGATGAGAAAAAATTATGTTTCACCCAGAAAATGCGAATCACTAACCTGCTTGTTGCAAATCTGTGTGAAAAAAAGTTGAATTTATAAGACAGAACTTTATACTTTCGATTTTGCCAGTGACATAGCAGCAGAAATACATACACGTTCTTGAAGACTGTTTAGCACTTTAACGCATAACGGTCATGTGTGTCTCATTTTAAATAAACAAACTTCTGTACTTATCATTACTGAATATTAACATAAAAGGGTTGGGAGTAATATTCATGCATAGGTGGAATGTATTAAAGTTTTAATTTTTCAAAATTTTATTTTGCAACACAGAGACGTAGCGTCCATCAATGCAAGGCATGTAATGCATGCCTTACTTTCAGTGAACGAGACCTGACTACTGCAAAACTTTAAATCGAATTTTGATTCATAAACAAGAGAAAAAATAAAAAATAAGAACTTCTCGCAAATCTTCGCTGTCAAGACTTTTTACAATTTAAATTTGTTCTCGTAAACGAACCTTTCAAACGTGTTTAGTTTTGCTATTGAATTCCGTTAAAAAAATTGATAAACACGCATGCGGAATGGGATACACGCATGCAAAATCTGCGATTGAATGCGTGTTTCCGAAAAAAAAATCGAAAATAATTAAGTTTTTGTTAAAAATGCGCAAATGTTTTGTAGCTAAACAACCTGTTTTGCTAGTAGGTTGTAGTACAAAATTTTTTCTATTCAAAAATGTTTGTTTAGTAGAGAATTTTTTGTTTTTTTACAACGGCAAGCTTACTTTTCGCAAACACTGCAAAATGGCCATTGGAATCAAGGCATGCAATTTTCAGTTTTGCTTTCGCTTCGTGTGGCGCAATCAACCTTGGACACCTGAGTCTAGTCACATGACCTGCTGTAGCTCTGTGTTGTACGTTGTAGTAACAGCGGCACAGACTGCAGAGAAAGTGCAATTTGTTAAGCTTGGGTTTCAGGTTGCAATTATATGAGAACAAAATGCGAGCTGTGATGGAGGATGTAGCTTTTGATGGTGACGTAGTAATTAAAGCTACATGCAACTAGTTTTTACTTTCTAGATACTTTTACTAGATACTTTCTTTTCTTTTACTTTCTAGATATTTTTACTAGATACTTTCTTTTCTTTCCAGCCATTGCAATTATGCTAAAACTATTTGTACTGTAGGCTAAAGTTTCGCCAGCTACCTAAACACAGAAAAATGTTGAAAAGATATCTATAAACATAAAATTAATAGCGTTACACTTAATTAAAATGCATTGAACCCGCAACCTGTCGATTG
>JGI24158J21664_10010699_pt1 | contig 12229 bp, 9 predicted proteins | sample Ectturendosymbi3_FD_21664 | JGI IMG/M metagenome (IMG submission 21664) | reverse complement strand
ACAATCTAGCAGTTGTTTGGTAGTTTTCCTACTTTAGTCTCAAGCTTGTCTTTCAAGTTCTGTTGTTGTGACTTTAAGTTCTTTGACATGTAGAGAACAATATAATTGTTCTGCTACACTAGCAAGGGGAAAGTATTGATTTTACAGCAGTTATTTTAGGAAAAATCCACTGACGTAGCCAACAACCGGTTCTCAGGATTAAAGAAATTCCAAGAACTGGTTCTTGCGAACCGTTCAAATCCCATCACTGTGTATAACTGGACCAGCGCTGGAACTTGAGCAGTCTAAAAGCGTGCGCTGAAACCGAACAGTCTTAAATTAATCAATTATGGTGTAAGCAATTACAACACTGCAGGGTTAGACTGCAGAATAACACTAAAATGAAACAAAATTTATCGTATCTGTACTAGCACTTGTCGCATGTCCTTCCAGCAATCAACGCTAAAAGTTTCAGGAAATGTAATGAAAGCAGCAAATAGTCTTGTTTTAAACCAATATGACCCAATAAATTCACTAACAACGTTTGGTTTCGAAGGCAAATTATAACATTCAGCTCTACTGAAATTATTGCAGTTGAAAATTGTTCTGGCTCCGGTGTACGCGCAATGAGTGTGCGAACCCCATTGACAAGTTAAACGAGTCCACATCCAGGAATCTCCTTCCTGCTCATCGTATGACCATAGGAATTTCACAAAAACATGAGGCCAGGGCGCAAAGCATTTCCGATATTTTCACCTTCCTTCAGTAGTAAATTTTACACCAACGTTTGCAATGTTTGCTGAACTGGAGCCCATGATTAGACTCAAGTCATGCCCTGCAATGATGTGGCAATAACGAGACTCACATTTCCTGGGAAAAGACTGCATTCGCGCCACGACGATTTGACTTGTGACCCAAGTTGAAATCTTTCACAAAGTCTCCAAGGTCCTGTCCATCGAAAGGAATCCTTTCACATCTAAGAATCAGACACTAAGATCTTACAGATTATAGCATACTACGTAGGGATCACCAGCTCTGCAAAGTTCATGAAATAAAAAATATAAATAAATAAAACCCACAAACAGTAAAGCTATTAATAGAATCGTATTGAAAAATTGCAACCCCATCAAGCTGCCCACTTCGCATAGCAAAGGAAGTGGTCACACCAGGAACAACTAAGCAAATGCAGTTAATAGAAAGGAAGGGACGGGTCGATACTGATGCTCAACAAACAAGTACAGTAGAGCTTCCAAGTAAGCAAAACAAACTATCAAGTGCACAGTGACACAACAAACAAAAATACCAGTCCACTAGCGTACCACAGGATGCGTAAGTGAAATAAGTTATTTCATTATTTCAAATAACGTGCTTGTAAGAACATGCTGACAGCCATACGGTGGATCTATGGATGGTTGCGGTGGGCCTATATGGCGACTGGTCACGGGCTATAATCAAGCCGAAGTAGTGGAAGTAAAACCATCCCAAAATCCTCCGCTACATGTAAGACTGCGTCAAAACATATGAAACTCGACAACGAGCTTCCTCTCCAAAAGAGCTACGAGTTTCTCCTCCAAAGTCGGCAGAAGGTCTACGAGTTTCCAAAAGGACTACTAGTTTCGTCTCCATACTCGACTATGAGTTTCAAAATTTCGAAAATGTCGTCTCCAACAGGTTCGTTCTCAAAGACTTTTCAAACAGGCTTTTCAACTGGGACGAAAATAAAACAACAAAAAAGGTAAATGATCTGGGCGCTAGGCTTTTGCAAACCGTGGACAACCAGCAATCAGGGCATACAAGAGGGGGGTACAAGAGGTACATCGTACCCGGGTCGGGTAGATACTGGGGCCCGGTAGGGTGAAAGTACACATGCCAAGATTTTCTACAATCTAGCCCAAAATTACTAGTGCAAATCAGTTGCCAGTATAAAAATTCATCTATTTTAAAATCTTAGCATGCTAGCTGTTTTATCTATATTCTGATTGCTATACAAACAAAGCCTTCGACGAGGGCCCCACAAGCTAGGTGGCCCGGTTTCGGTCTTCGTGCCACCTGTAAAAATTTATTTCAGAGGCCCTGCCAGCAATCACTGAATTTTTAACGCGCGTATGGCTACCTTTCGCCTTTCCAGACACCTCTCACAAGTTTCGTAAATATATGGTTGCGCAACCTCAAGTTCCAAAAAATTGCTCGCGTACAAAAAGCAGTGTCTAGGGCAAAACGCTTGTCATAAATAGGAATGCTTGCAATTGTACTAGAATACAGTAGATCTGGATGTTTCAATATTATTTCTGAAATACAACAGAAACAAACTGCTCGAAAAATCTAAAAGCGCAGTTATAGCTACAGCTCAAATGTGGTTAATATCAATAAGCTAGCCAATCACGCAACAGCAATTCGGTAGTTTACAGCATGCCAAACCTACAACGGCATTTTGTGATTTTATAATATCAGCAATAACAAGCAAACCGCAACTGCGCACCAACCATCTGACTGCAAATGGGAATAAATTATAATTAATAAATTATTTGCATATTTAATATTTTGATTTTCACAGCTGAGAAATTTGATCTTTTGTTCTTATCAGAAAAAGCTCGCGGTTTCAAATGACAGAATTTTAGCTTCAGGATATACTTAAAAACCAAAAACGTTGCTAACGAGTAAGGCCGGATTTAGCTTTACGCTTAGTAGGCTTAAGTCTAGGCCAGGGATTCCCAACCAGGGGAAAGTGGATCCCTAGGTGTGCATTTGCCTATTTTAGGGGGTACATTTTTTGTACGGACGCAACAAATTAACTTTGAGATATTTGAGATATAAAAACGAAGTTCACCTTCATAGTTCTAAAAATCTAAAAATTGTATTAAAAATTCAGTGGGTGTTGTTTTCCGCAGACTTTTTGTCATAAAAAATTTTAGGGAACATGCTCATCTGTCAAAATTCTGAAGGAGTACGTGGTCAGAGGAAGGGTGGAAACCCCTGGTCTAGGGCCTCAAGATCCAAAGAGACCTCCGGAAAATTGTGGTACGCATAGAGTCAATTGCCGAAGCAAGATCAGTTCGATAAACATTCGTCAAAAATTTATGTCTAAACTATTCATGAAATTTAGTTTTATTCACCTAATCTGATTTCTTGTTGGTAACGCTTGTTGCGGCTGATTTGGTGTCTCGCAAAATAAACATCGAATTCCGAAGGGAGACCGAAAGTCCTGTTAGCCAAGATTCAAACCACAGCACAAGTACTGGCGGCAACCTTGCCGCTCTGTGACATCGGTTTAACAGCGATTCACCTCCAGCGAACGGCATTCCCACACCTTTTTCATGTTTACTGCTTTAAAATGACTTTGAAGCTGTTATAAAATGGCTAGTGATTTGGGTGCGTTCCCACACCTCCTATACATCCCTGCCTGGAAGTGCGGCATATCATTTTCCCACGCGAAGAAAATAACATGGCACGATTCGGGACAGAAGCGCCGAAAAACCGAAGAACCAACCACCAATCAGAACTAGTGAAGTCTCCTCGTCGCCCATTTTGAATATTCAAACATGGTGTGAACTTGCACATAATTTTATCTCTAGAAACTCGCTGCCAACCGTCGAATCATTCAAATTATATAGAAGAAACTTGTTATTTTACAAATATTTTGTTACCTGCGCAAAGGAGATTAATTGTTTTCGCATACTTTTCGCTTGTTAATTTGTCGACTTAATGCAAATACTGCGGAATGATGTTGCATGCAAATGTCAAGGAACATTGTAAATGGTCCAAAAAGTATTAAATAGGTTTTGGTGGGAATATGGGTTATCGTCTGTGTCCAAAAACTATCTCACCACCTTTTGCAGGCGTTTCGTCGACTACGCGTGTTTAAGATTGTGTTCCGCTATAGATTACTAATTCACTTTATCCAAAATAATTGCCTTTACTTTGTCTGCTATGGCTGATCAGCGCAAGCGCTGACCACATTGGCTACATTACCAATTTCTGTAGCACTGTAGAACTGCTGCACGATCTCAAAAACAACCGTTGATAACATAGCATTCAGGAATTTGATAATGTCTGAGCAGGGAGAAAGGAAAACTAAAATTGCTGGACTTCTATACATAACAAAAAATCGAAAGTTTTTTTGCGTATTTTATGCGCATTCTCAATTCTTGTGTAGTTTAGCAAGATTCGATCTTGCAAACCGGGGTGTGCGTCAGCCCGTCCATCCACACACTTCTATGCTCGACTGATCGTATTCGACAAGATATTAGCGCAGCCTCATTTTGCAGTTGGAAATTGCTCTGACGCATTGATGAGTGTGTTTTACTCCCCTGTTTCAACGCACAACCTGGTATTTTTGCAGTTATGAACTGCTGTGTCGTAGGTTTGAGTTGACTTTCCTCCGATATCCTAACTTGGAACGCTAATAGTTTATATTCACTGCAGTGACACGTACTATAAGGGAAGTGCATGTAAAAGTATATGCATATTATGTCAACAAACGTCGCTAAAACGTAGGTTTGGAAACATGAACATGACGTCAAACTGTGACGGCACAATCAGCGCATACCAATACAAACGACCACCACATGCCACTGAATGAAAACCCCCATGAAAATTTTTTGAGTACGCCACTGGCTTGATGAGTGGAACCCAGCCGGCGAACACTGCCTGCGATATCACGAGAAGTAGCATAAGCTTGCACGTTTGTCTTCTCCAGTTATTCAGCGCGAATCTTAACTGTTCTTAAAAGCGCCCGCTAATGAACGCATGAACGGAAAAACTGATGCGCCGAGCGATTTATTTCAGATTGCACCTGACGGTCGGATGCGGCGGAGATCATGTTTCTCGCTGGCAATCGGTAGGTCTTCCATTGCTACACGCTGTAAGTGGGGTCAGATTCACCTGGGCAAACTGTAAGTCAGGGCAGGTTGTGTGATTTAGCTTTAATGAGAATAGAAAGGGAAGAAAGAGTGAAAGCTTGCATTGATGAAATGATAGACGACTTTGCTTCCATGCAGGCACGGAAAGTCTTGTTTTAATTAGCATTTCTGTATAATTTAACCGGAAAAGGTTAGATATAGTTATGCTTCGATGGAATTGTGTTTTTTGAACACAAGTGATGCATTTTGCATTAAATATTAAATAAGTTTACATTAAATAATTTATTGTGCAATTCAAATTAAAAGTGATCCATTTTGAAAGAAATTGTCGTTTGCAGTTGCAGTATGTAGATTGATATTTTTGTAAGATATACAATTTTGGCAGGCAACACTATGTATACCTACAATTTATGTTCTATGATAACGGTATTATTTCAATGTTTTACTACTTTTCATAATAAAAATATATGAGTGTAGAAGCACATTGTGATCGTTATGGATCACTAGACAACAAAAAAATTATTTCTGTTACGCAAGTAACAAGATGGTGATTTTGGTTAAATTGGGGCCCTGATTTCAAAAATGAAATTAGTTTTCTTCTATCATGTCACGTTTTTGAGATGATCGCATCTCCCAATTTTCTCTGATTCTATACAGCGCACATAGTCACGATCTACCATTTCGCACTAAACAGACGACTGCAACAGAAAACAAATGTATTTTATTTCGCAATATATCCTGAGAAACGGCTTTAGAAATATTTAATGCATTTGGCCTTTCTTTTATATGACGAGCCCTTGCTCTCACGTTGTAGGTACCAGCAGAAATCTCCCATCAAATCGGCATCTAAACGGCCCTGCGGTACCGCCCTTCGATGGTGGATATATCTCGGTGGATCTCTCTCTTTGTTCATCACTTACTTCGCTAAGATTAGGAGGAAAGAAATCCAAGTGGGAATGCTGAAAGTGCAATTTTAAAGACATACGAGCTCCTAATTGCTCATATGCTTTCAACATGCGATCAACAATATCAGCATATTGCTCCTGACGGTGATTTCCCACGAAGTTAGCAACAACTGATTTCAAAGCATTCCAAGCAGCCTGTTCTAACGAATTAAGTCGCGAACCAAACTCCTCATTTAGCATCAGTTTCCTAATTTCAGAACCCACAAAAACTCCAGATTTCAATTTTACATCACTTTTATCAGCTCCAAAGAAATCTTTGAGAAATTTGAAGCCATCCCAGTCCATCACTTTCACAACAGTTTTGATTAAACCAAACATGATATGAAGAGGCGATAAAAAGACATTTGCAGAGCTTTCTACCCCATTAGTCTGTGCTGGTTGAACCTCAAATCTCAATCTTTTGTTTGAAATGTTTTCTACACTTCGGCTATTACAAATACTTTTTCTTTTCATAAACACCCTAATATCCATTAAATAAGTCATGGTTTAAGAATAATCAACAGCCAGAACAACATGAGCGGTGAAAAAACAAGAACGTTAGACGCTCTCGCAAAATTGGTTCAAACTAGAAGTAGGACTGGATGTCAACAAGACGATCGGACAACTTACTAAAGTAAGAAAACCACCCAGGCTTAAAAGAAATGAGCAGATGAATTGCGAGAAGCAGGGCCGGATTAACCATTGGGCAAACCGGGCAAATGCCCGGGGCTTCGCGCTTGAATATCAAAGCACTCGTTTGCTGGTTTTCATGTTTTTAGGCTGTTCACCATGCGTCAAACTTATAGAGTTTTTTGTTACTGCGTTAACATATGATTTAAGGAAACTAACAACTTTGGCATTTATCGTTGTCGAGCGACTTAAAAGAATTCAACCAAACAGCACCAAGCTTTATGGACCCAAGAATTAGATTGAAATCAGTGCATCCGTGGGCGTCCGAAGAAATTTTTCCAAAGGGAGCAATGTCGAAACTTTGCTTATCCTATTCAGGTTCTTCACAATGCAATACAAATGGACGTTCACAAAACGCTTTTCCCTTTATACCCCATTAGTCTATGTCGGTCGAACCTCATTCTCAATATTTTGCATGAAATGCTTTTTACACTTCGGCTATCAGAAATTCATTTTCTTTTCATAAAAAGTCATTATTTAAAAGAATAATAAACGGCCAGAACAACATGAGCGGTGAAATGACAAGAAAAGAAAGTTAGACACTCTCGCAAAACTGTTTCAAGCAATAAGAAGTAAAACTATACGTTGACAAGACTATCGGACAGCTCACTATAAACTTAGACCACAATGCAGGCTAAAAAACTGAGCAGATGAATTACGAAAACTCGCCACGGCAAATACAGCTTTGCACTTAGCGCTCGCTAAGAAGTCAGAACAAGACCTTAACGATAAAGACGTATTCCCACAAGTTTGCATGGACGTATTATAAGAAGCAACGTATTTTTATACTGTGTGAAAAGAAGCCTGCATAAGAGTCGTTTGATTAAAGCAATTCACTCGGGCACGTTGATCACAGTCTCACATTAACAGTGGATTTTCCAACATGTGGAAGCACTGCTACAAATTTACTCGTGCTTCTTTTCACACAGTATAAAACTATACGTGACTTACCGTTATCATCAATGTCGCTGTCTCGCTGCATTACCTCCCAAGATGTCACGTGCAGGGCTCCCATTCAGTGATTTCAAATAAATCCAGATTGCAAACCAAAAAAAACATATTCGCACCATAACGCTATTTTGGACAAGCAAAAAGCTAATCTTGATCATTGTGACGGAAAATGTACAGAACTGCGAATGCATTTATTTATTGTGGAAAACGAGTTGCACTCTGCTTTTCCAAATACTGAAGTTGCCCTTCACATATATTTGTGCCTCGTGGTTTCCAACTGTACTGAAGAGTGGTCTTTTTCTAAGTTGCGTAGATATCAGAATTATCTTCGAAGTTCAATTGTGCAAGAAAAATCAAGCATGCTGTCTCAAACGAGCATGGAGCGTGAAATTCTTGGTGATGTGGACCTGGAGACAATAATCAACGATTTCGTGTGCAAAAAATGCGGCATCATCAAACTTTTCGTAGCTGACATTTTTTCAAAAAGCACACCATCACAGAGTGGCAGAAACCAGGGTCACTTCAATAAGTTTGTTTCTAAGTATTTTTTGCAATCTAACGCCTTTACAATTACCAGGCTTGTCCATGGGAATGTCATTCCTATGGGAATCCCATGGCAAACGTCCAATGGGTTGGGATGGGACAGGCATAAATTGCTATGGGATGGGAATGGGACANATAAATATGTCCCATGGACAACCCTGGTGATTTCAAATAAACTCAGATTACACACGAAAACACCCATGTTGCTATAATAAAAACCAAGAAAGTTTGTATCACGAACAAAAACATATGAGTGTGCTTATTTGAATCGAAACGATAATTAATCGAATACTGATTTAATTATGGTTCTTCTTCCAAATTTTCTTCTCGCAAACATTAACATTTAGATCAGTGATTCTCATACGGGAGCCACTTGGCTCACTAAGGGAGGAATTTTTTATCTCTGGGAGGAAATTTGTTCCAGGGAGGAATTGGAGAGGAAAACCTGTGGGAAAAAACTAAAGTTTTTATTCTTATTAGTTTTTTCAACACTGAAAAAAAACACATAGCGAGGTTGGTTTTTAAATGGGATTGTCTACAGTACGCAAGCAAAAGCTGCTTCATCATCATCTTTTGAGCCAGTTCTTTCAAACCACTGCTTGGCCGCACCAGAGGTTTGGGCAGGTTTTGGGCAGGCAAGCGATTGTCTCATCATCCAGATCAGGCCGTGAAATCCGTGGGGAGGTTGATGGATTGGACATTGGAAGACAAAGTGGTCAAGGGTTTGTTCTTCTGTGCCACACTCATGCTGCAGAAGTAGCCATACCCTACTTGTGCAAACATGAGCAGAAACACCCGACACCAGTGCGGAGGCGGTTTAGCCGGACCCATGCTGTCAGTAGCGCAGCCAGGAATTTTGTTTAAGGGGTCTATCACCTGATGTACGTCTGGCTGTTCCTTCCGTTTATTTCCGAACTATTGAAAATTGGTATTAAGCACCAGTGAAAATCTTATCAGGTTTGTTTCGGAGGGGGCCATGGCCTCTTCGGCTACATTCTGGCTGCACTACTGCACGCTGTTCTTGGCAGCGCCATTCCAGGTGGGTGGGTCGAGGATGAAAGTACAGAGTTTCGTAGTGAATACCAACCTTTCTGCATCCCACCGCACTTCTGTTATTGTCGTCAGATGAGCTCATGAGTTGTTGAGCACCAGGCACAAAATGGGTGTCTCGATTTGAGATGCCGTGCATTCCCACTCGACATAGACAGGTGAGAGGTAAGTGGAGCAGATGTTAAGGATCCATGGCACGGTGTGCTAGAGACAGTGTGACTCTTTTCCGATGAAGCTCAGCAGGTTGATGCCTGCGAGGATAGAAAGATTGTCCGCTAGTGTAGGATGAAGGCATCTTGTCACAGCTCACGAGGTGTCGTTGATGACCCGGTCGATAAGGCGGATGTGAGCACTGCAGCACCAGACAGGAGCACATTACTCTGTTGTCCAATGGACCCGGGCAAAGGTGGCTGTTCGCAACGCTGTTGCTCCAGCACCCCAGACAGAGCCAGCAAGCCGCCTCAAGAGTGCAACGCGATATGTTAACTTTTTGCGAAGTGACTCGAGGCGTCGGTGGTACGTGACTGTCCGGCCCAACGTTATTCAGGGATATGTGGCCTCGGAGCAAAAGGGAATGGTTTCGTTGTTGATTTTCAGCTCACGTTTAACTTCCTTGTTGTTGAGGTGGAAGACTGCCAACGCTGCCTTTGTAGTGCTGAGCTTCAACTTCCAGGTCTGGAGATACTCACCTACGGTTGCCATGTCTTTGCTTTGCACCCCTTCCACTGTTTTTCCGTCTCCATGAGCATGCATGATTGCTAGGTCGTTGGCGTATGCATACTTTCTGGAGACGATGGCTAGCAGATCAGAGATATAAATGTTGAAGAGAAGGGGTGTCAGGAATGATACCTGTGGGACACCGTTCTTGAGGCATCGTAACCTACTTCATTTGCCGTTGCCGGTGGTTAAGGGTGAAGCTGTGAGTACCAACACCAGCTCCATGATCAACCGGACCATGCGTCTGTCTGGTATCAATCGCAGTAACTTGTAGGTACAATTCGCTTTTAGCTGCAGTGACTGGCATTATAAGAGTCTGTTTCGTTCGTAATCGTCTCTATTGCTTCTTCACAGTAGGTAGTGTGAAATTTTTGCAATTATCATTTGTGATCTTTACTTGGGAGGAATTGACAGAGTTTGGGTTTGTAAGGGAGGAATGTGAGAAAAACTTTGAGAACCACTGATTCAGACGACCTTTTTGTTGCTCAAGACGTTTTTCATAAAGCTGGTATCATACTCCGTCGATGATATATCTCACTAAATGTAGGAGTGCATTTGTAATTAAACGAGGAAATTTTGTGCAATCTTGAATCGTAGTGGGATCTAAAATCCCACAAAAAATATAATCCCAGTGCTTCTAATAATTTTTTTTTCAATTTGTATGTATAGCAAACATCAAAATTTAAACAATCAGCCCTAACCCTTGTTTCACCAGTTTCTTCAGTTGACATTAGAGACAATAACATTTAATTATATATTACCTCGACAATGATCTGCGTCGTCATGAAACTTTTCGTAGTTGACTTTTTTCAAAAAACGCACATTGACAAAGTGACAGACACCAGGGTCACTTCACTAAGTTCGTTACTACGTATTCTTCGCAATCTAATGGGGTATCAGTCTTAGATTAAATAAAATGTTGTTGTCCAATAGATCAAGGAACAGTTAATAGGTGTAACGTGGAAGTATCAGTCTTAGATTAAACAAAGTGTTGTTGTCCACCAGATCACGGAACAGTTAATAGGTGTAAAGCTCCCATCGCAAAACTTCAGTCAAGTAGTACGGTTCAAGTTGCTTTTGCGTGATATTTCGCTGAGAACATTTTTTCCAAACGGTTTACCCTTTGATCTGATCTGCGAGAGAGTGTAGACATATCTTTCCTCAATACATATGCGAATGGACGATTTGTGCAGTGAAGATGTTAAGAAAGTCTATGACAAAAAAAGATTGTTGTGTAGTCCTGTGGTTTACCATCCAAATTTCAGAGTGTCTAAGACACGATTTGAAAACTTGTTTGGCCTGCGATACATTTTATACAGGCGCACAACATTCTTATAGGGGTCGTTGTTGGATTCCATCACTTCACAAACATCTGCAGCCTGCTGAGGGGCTAATTTTTGTGCTATTTTCTCCATAGTTTTTCTTCGCGTTTTTTATGAAGTGAAATTACCCGAAATTTCATGGTGCCGGTTGCAAAAATAACTGGGTTTATTACAAGGGTAGGTGCACGACGGGTGCTTTTTCCCAGACGAACAAACGGGACCGCTGTTCCCCGCGTTGCAGGATACTGCTAAACAGCCCGTGTCGTGACTCGCGATTCGATGGAAAACGAACCTCCGCGGACTTGCTGTGCAGAATGGCGTTTCTCCGATGTCACCAGCGGATAACGCTGTGACCGGAAAACGTTACTGCAGTCCCACAGTAAGGCGAACCCCAAAGATACGCAAGTTGACTCTTACTAGCTGCGTCTTGTCAACCGCCAGGTAGGGCGAATTAGACGCGGCAGTCTCCTAATGTTTGCGCCGTGAGTTGCTGATTGTGTCCGCAATTGGCACTGCGCTGGATATGACCAGTCGACGGCCGTTGCCGGGTGATACGCGAAAAATAGTTGCTTGACACTCGGCGATGAAACCAGCAGCAGTCCCGCAATCGGCGAACAGGCTGCTTGAACTGCAATTCAGCAATGCCTGCGGTGCCGGCACACTAATTCGGAATAAGGAGGAAAGTCACTAGCGAATTACACGCATGGTACATCAGCGGCATCTCAGCACAATGATGCGATAGCTGTGCATGACAATCAGCGATAACTCAGCAACAGGCGAACAGATTACACAATTTATTAATCGGCGTCCTCGCCGAGAAGAACAGTAAGAAAGGCGTGGCGTGCAGCGCAGTGAACAGAATATTGCAGCGCGCAGCGCAGGTAAGTCTTGAACAGGTGATCGTTTCTTCTGACGATGAGAGTCCTGTGATCAAGCGCTAGGGCTTAACCACCCGGTAGAAGACTCACCTCTCTTCGTCTTGATCCTGGTCACAGCACCACTTTGTTGACGTGTCTCACTCTGCTAACATGTATGCTCATTTTACAGCTAAAATTTGGCTTCCTGGGTGGTTTAACCATTTAGCTGCTTTAGGTATAACTAAATGGCTAGCTACGTGGGTTCGTCAGTTATACCAAGGAGATGGCCTGCAAGACTTAAGTCCCAGACAATCCCC
>JGI24158J21664_10010698_pt1 | contig 12230 bp, 8 predicted proteins | sample Ectturendosymbi3_FD_21664 | JGI IMG/M metagenome (IMG submission 21664) | reverse complement strand
GAAACCACGTAGCTTTATATGACGCCAAGGAATTCATGCCTTGCATTAGCCTAGCTTTTGTCTGGGTTACTGAAACAGAACACCAAGTTTTTCTTCAGACAAGATACCATGTTTTCCTCCGACATGCTTCAGCGCTATGTATGCATGCAGATTTAGCTATACATGTGCAGAGATAGCTAAAAGCGCGCAGGGTTACTATCTCTGCGCAGAGATAGCAGTTTTTGGGCTAAATCTGTTAGATATAATATTTTTACAAACGGCGCCCCATAATACGCTTCTGAACGTTGTGAGTTGAGAACGCGCAACAGCACATGAGACTGTCCTCGACCTGACTTCGCATGAGCGCTCACGAATAGAGCACGGCTTCCGCCTTGAAAAGAGAAGTGACGCAGCAGCGCGGCTTGCGCGCAAAAGAATAACATTCCCAGTCAAAGGACTTCACTCCACAAGTGAAAGAAGCAAGGAATCAATCACAAATTTTTAATATAGGAAATCGATTTCACGTAACATTACGCATCGTTAATCCTATCGTTTTATTCAAATAGATTCTGTAGTTGGGGTCTCTCTACTCCAAGGAGAAATGGCTCGATATTCAGGGCTTTACGAATGCTGCAACTGCGCACTTTGTCGCAAAGTGTCAACGCGTGAACTCTTTGCAAAAATCCTGTCTCTGCCCCTTGTACTTGAGATAAAGCCCTTTAGGTCATTACCCAAGATTCATGACCATAGATGAGGATCGGAACAAAGATCAATTTAAAAACTGACAGCTTTGCGGTGGTTAAAAGCTCCCCGTTTTGTGACCACTTAATGATAAAGCTCACTTGTTGTGTTTAGTGCTTTACCAATCCGTGTACAAATCTCCTTGTTCCCTCACTCATTACTACCACACACCCCAAGGTACTCGCGTTTTCCGAAATGCTGCAGTGGAAAATGCTAACCTTCGAAATACACATCCATTTTTCAGTATGTAAGTTTCGAACTTCATAGTCTCTCACCAATGAAAGACACTTTTTATAGAGTTGCTGGGAAAGCTTGTTCTGGACCTGCGAGGTGCACCAGAATGTGATGAAGATCAGGTTAAAGTGAAAATGTATTTTAATTCTGCAGAAAAAGATTTGCTTGGTATCCCATCATCAAACGCGAGCATCCGAGAGTTCGAAGAGATGTTCGTCGAAAGCAAACACACTCATGAAGTTATGTTGTGGTTGAACAGGTGACAGGTTGATGGTAACTGATTTTTTAGTTTTTATGGATGCAAACCATTTTTTCGAAGGTTGAGCATTTTCAATGAATGTAACGAGCATAAACATCGCATGATATTTTCCTGCTTCAATAAAAGGATCCGTGAAAGACGCGGGAAATTGGTGATGAATAATGATGAAACAATCGATCTACGTCAGCAAGCATCACTGACTTCCTGAGAATAGACAAATTATGTCGAAAACTTTCTTTTCATTTTTGCAGTAGATCTCACGCTCTAATGTAAAACTATTAAAATGCTATTGTTCTGCGAGCACGCCAGGGCACGAAGAACATGTTTCACATAGCGCTGCATGATGCTATTTGATATTCGGATAATGAATTATCCGAATAAGCATGTCAGTTGCATCGCTGCAACCAGACATGCTCACAATCGGACAACTGACAACAGAGGTTTTTCCAGCCTGTGACATCACGTCATTTAACTGCGACATATATGAAAAATGCAGAAAGATTGTGACGTCACACTCTGTCATTTAAGGACGGTGAAACGCATTTCCTGTTACCGAAGAACTGTGATAAATACGTTTACTTGCCGGCGGCAAGCCTATCTGCCCTGGCGCGGCAACAACAGTGCCTTTCGTGCATGGCCACCTTGTTGCTTGTTCGCGCCATATGTACGCACACATGTGTTCCTCTTCGCGCATATCATATCCTGTTCGTGTTGCATCGAGCGAACATCCAACACCACGCCTGCCGAGCATTTGCGACTGTACAGCTAGTGTTGCTTCCAAGCTGTCTACGAGTACACAAGAATTTTGGAAGGCGCACACATTAATATCGGAGTGCGCACACGCCTTTCCGACCTGTAGTGCAAGCACCTGCAACTCTACTGCAAACTCTGTTCCCAACAAAGAAAAAAGTATCCCTTATTTTTGTTTCGTTTCTTAAACCACATAAAACGAAAATTGAAACTTATCTGGTGTGGAACAAGTTGCTCGTGTTCCTTGGCATTAATATTTTCGGAATGGGCAGAACGCAGAAACCTGGTCAACGCTAAAGGTATACGTTGGCTTTCGTATTTTGAAATTGCAATAGAGACACAGCGGCGGCCCAAAAGGGAGTTTGAGGGCCAAGTCTCCTCCAACATTATTCGTGGAGCAATTCAAAAGGTAAATAATTTGCAAGGCAACTCTCATCGTTTAGTCAAGTTCTTCCTCTTTCGCAATCTGATAGAACCAAGATTGACGTCAGATTTCAACGACAGTTTCATTCGTTGTCGCTCTGATTAGGGACTAACTGTGAGAAAACAAACACAAAACTATTTGTTATCACAAGAATAGGTCATAAGTAGGGCAACCAAAAGTCAATAAAGTCAAAATTTTTCTGCCGTTTTGAAAATTCATGAAACGTTCACAAACAAAATTTCACGCTACCATGAGGGAATCCCATGTTATTAGGTCAAAAATAAGTCAAAATTTATCATTAGGTCAAAATTTATCGTTAGGTCAAAATTTCCTTGCAGCAGAATTTTTTTCTCTTCATCGATACTTTATAGAAACTACAACAACAAATATTGATATGCTCTTGCAAGTTAAGTTGCAATTCTGTGGTAAAAGTGGGTTTGTTGCGACTTCTGGCGTAATAATGCTATTTTGCCCACTACTGGACGATTGAATAGTATGTAGCATAGGCATGGTAAGGCAAGAAACGTGGTCTTATACCGTACTTGGTTTGGTAAATGCTTAATCCATTATGCATGTAACGTTTCAACTTTATGGTGTTTTCAGGTTTGACTCTGCTGTAGTTATTTATGTACTTATCAATATGTCATCCCCAAAGTTAAATAAGCAAATATTTTAAGATTTCGAAGCATAGAGTGCATGAATATGCTTCTGGGTTAACCTCAACACCTAAGGCTGAATGATTTTGCAGTTGCAAATGCCGAAAATTTATAGGTCAAAATAAGGTCAAAATTTGCAAATTATAAATTCAAAATTTTAAGATTTTAGGTCAAAAAATTGGTTGCCCTAGTTATAATGCACCAATGGATGCAAAGAGTGGCACACTTCCACTTTGCCTACTTCCCTAATATAAGTTGCTACCACAATGTTTTTTCCGGATGGTTTGCGCTTTTGGCGAGAGACATATTTATACCTTCTTGTGTTAACTGTTAAATGTTGGTAAACCTAAATCGAGTGCATACTTGTTGGCATGCTTTCGTTTGCTAATACGTTTACGTGGGTCAGCTGGAAATTTTTTCTTTACTGTGTCTTGTGTTTCGCAGGTCAGGATTTGTTGACAATACTTGCAAACTGATGAGCTTTTTCCAAATAGGTCATTCAAGGCTTAATCCATATTTTTCTTAATTAATACAACATAAGTAAAGTGTGCATTCTCGAACATACGCATACACAGACGAGTGAACCAGATTGACGGGAGTGTCCAGTTTGTCAACAACCGTGTAGCAGCGCGGTGGCTGCTACATGCGACGCGCTAAGCATAACATCCCTAGTAGCACGAAAGCTGCTGGGAGCTTCCTTTAGCCTAGTGCGTAAGTGCGCAGGTAAGCCGCTTCTTCAACCGTGATGCTAGTGATTCCTTTTAAAATAGTTTTCTGAGGCACATTTCCAATGCAGCCACACTGTTAGCAACACCAGCAAAATTCGCTACAGCAGGGAACAATTGCAATTGCCGCCTCAAACATTTATTTATCTATCTTAGCAAAGTAAATTACGATAGTATGAGTACAAAAATAAGACATTTAAAAAGGCTTTAGTTTCCTAAGATATTGACATGCATCTGAGCATAACAGCAAAATGCAGAAACGCGTGAACTCTGTAAGTCAAGCGCTTAAAAAACTCAGAGAGCAAAACCATTTGCATAATGGACCCAGCAAGTGCTGTTACTAACACGAGCCCAATAATTTTCTTTTAATGGGGAGTTTTGATGGCGCAGTATGACAACGGCGGTCTTGCAGCGCCACGACCAAGGTTTTGCATCATTTGATTTGCTTGTGCCTTGAAGACTGCTGCCTTGAAGAGTCTTCCGTACATCTTGCACTTGGCAAGAAGGCTCCAGTACCAATTTACAAGGTCACCCGGCACAGAGCCGGACTCCAGACTAACCCGTAACGAAGCGGACGCATTAATCACGAGGCCACGGGCTGCATTGTACTAGCCCAAGAACGCAAATGCTGGCAAAGTCGGAACGGGATCACACAATCAATCAAGGCTACTGGCAGAAGCAAGCACGTTGTAGTACATTGTTCCAGCAATTTCTCAGAACGTTTGATTTCTACTTTTTTATTGCCGTTGTCACATTGTTTGCAAAATGCAAATTTGCTTCAAAGCATTTGTTAAATCCGCTTGCGACACCAAGTGTTCGGGGAAGTGTTTTGTTATAATCTTAAACGTAATTTATAGTTTTGGTTTTTACGTTTCTGTGTCAAGAGATCTTCGTTGGTGCATCCTTTATCGAACGGTTTTCTGTTTTCATTTGTATTCCAGTGTGCGTTGGTAACTGCTTTCCAATGAATGTTTGTTGCAAATATCTTGACTTAAAGAACGCTTTGCTGAGTTTGCGTTTCTAAAGTTGCTAACTTGCCATGCCTCATACGATTTTGATCTCTGCTAGTGAACCTTTTGATTTGGCGTCGATGAACGCAGCTTGCTGCTTGGTGTTTTTTTTCTGCCACATACACTGGTACTTTGATTGAAGTTCTGAAAAGGAAATTATTTTCGCGTCAAAACCAAGTTGTATAGCACGTTACAACATCACAGTTAATGCGAAAATAAACGTGCGTGGCCGGGAAGAGAAAAGAACACCTAAAAATAACAAATCAAAGGTGTTTATGTGGAAACCTACATGTTTCATGATTTTCGGAGTTTCAGCATTTGACAAGAAACGTTTTTATTGCAAAACACTGACGTCAATTGACTGTTGCTCTATTGATTGCAGCAAGAGAAAGAAAGACCAGGCGTATTGCGATGCATCACTTGAGGCAGATGGGAAGACGTATTTCGTCCACAGAGCTATCCTTGCATCAAAATCAAAACATTTTGACAACTTGTTCGCTGCCAAGGTAGTACTTCTCCCAATGTATACAGGTGTCGTTGTGGAAAGCCGCAGGCATTTGAAATCTTTTCTGCCCAGCAGTAATAATTTCTGTGCACTGCAAAGTTAAACTTAATGCAGCTACGTTCTTTGCCAAATATTTCAAATTCTTTAGTTCAAAGAACACCTTTTGAAACAATGGCACACTGTTCCACATCGAATGAAGCCACAATGCCCTGTTTTCGTTTCTAGTAGAATCTGTCTCATATAATTAGTACTTGCCAACGGCCGCCAGAGTTTGTTTGTCTCCAAATCACATTATAATTATCATAAACATATAATACTGGTCAACTCAAAGCAGAAAAGATAACGTCGGTTTTGAAAGCTGAAGCAGCCACAAACATTTTAAGAGCTAACTTTCAGCCAACAACACAAAAACCTTACATTCTAGAGCAGGGGTTCCCAACCTATGGTACGCGTACCACTAGTGGTGCGCGAAGGTATTCCAGGTGGTACGCGAGTAACTTCCATTTTTTTCACCAAAATTGGTTTAACAGCTTTGTAGTTTACGTTTCTGGCTTTGTTTCCAAATAAATGAATTTTCCTGTAGCCCGCTATTCCTGTTGTATCGTAACATTATGACTTTCGATGCGCTGTTAGCAAATTTTCGCCACGCATCGACCAATTGGTGGAAGGTAAATAAACAGAAAAATCTCATTGAATTTGCTTGTGGTCTTTTATTGTTATTTTAATGTACTGTATATTATTCTTTTGAATAAACTAAGAGTTCTGGAAGAAGTGGTACGCGTTGACATTCTGGGTGCTTAAGTGGTACGAGATCGTAAAAAGGTTGGGAACCTCTGTTCTGGAGTCTCCTAATACACAACAGAAAGAATACAACAGAAAGAAGTTGTATACAACAGAAAGAAGTTGCCCAGTTTTCAGAGGATTTTAGTGAAAGACATAAGATAAAGAACATTACGCTTTTTTTTAACATTTTCGCAGTGGAACAACAAAACGCTTGTGAAGTAGTTTAAATTTGGTATTGCGGCAACTTAACACTTTCGAGAAGACAAACGGCCAGTTGTTGCCCGTTAGCAGTTACAGGTACAGCAAATATATCACTGTACTTTTACTCCGAAAATTCACATTCTGTTTCCTTATCTTTAGGATTTCGCATGTCCTTTCACACAGGTGCATTCTTTGCATGTAGTTAATTTCCTTGCAGTTCCAACTTTAGTTATGCTTTTCTTTGTCATGTTCTCTGAACCTCCATGATAAACAAGTACGATGCATTTGACTGCCTATAGGGCACCCATTGGCCATTACTCTGCGCTGTCACAATGTCAGCCCAACTGTAGCTTTGAAACTCTTCTCTAATGGGACAGTGTAGTAGATCTTAATTACTACCTTTTTTCTCTTTGGTTGCCGATGATGAAATTATAGAACCAACTAGCAACAAACATGCAACTAAAATGTTTTTCAGCAAGGAAACATTTGTCTAAATACAGTTTCGCTGTTAAAGCATTTTTGAAAGAACGCAACCAAGGCTAGAGATTTTAGTGACAAAAAATCACCAACAACCAGTTGTGTGCGATTGTGCTGAAGAGATTTTTCAAAGTATTCAGCTTTTCATTATTTTTCAAGTCACGACGTAAAAATGAAGTATATTTCGTGACGTTAAGGTCAACATGAAACGTATGAGACGTTTATAAACGAAGAATTGACGACGCATAAAACAATCCGACGCATTTTTTGTTTCAGTTCAAGCACAACACGTTGGGATTTATAACATGGCTTGCCCCGATGTACATTCAAAGCTGCAGTACTTTATCATGCTATGATGTCTTCTGCTTTGAGTCAAATATTCTAAATACTATGCCTCATTTGTGTATTCATTCCAGCTGAACGAGGAAAGTGGTGACGATCCGATACAGATAACCGGAGTTGAAGCTGATGTTATGGATCTAATTTTAACCTTCTTGTATACTGGCGAAATCGTCATGAATCAAGACAATGTATACAATGTGATGGCAGCTGCACATGATCTTGATTTGAGAAGTGAGTTAAACGCGAAGAAAACAAAAAAACGCTCAGTTTTTTCAAGATGATTTTCTTGGTTACGTCAAATGAAGCGGACGATACGCAATATCAGAATGCTCTGTGAAACACATAATCGAAGTTGGAAAGTTTACACATTTTAGAAATATCACAGTTTCTTTTTTCTCTTATATACCACAATCTCTTTATGAAATTTTTTTCAATTTTTCTTTTCAACAAATCGTTTATCTACACTGCATTAAAAATGTTTCTCTTTCTAAGACTTTTTTTAAAGTTCAGACGAAAATCAAAATAGTTATGCAAACCCTGCTTGGAATATTTGTTTGAGAAATTTTTGACACATAAGCGAGTATTTGAGTCAAATGTTGTTTTTCTTAGTACCTTTCGTTTTGGTAAAAACAGTAAGTAATGGAAGTAACAACTTTGTGAATCGTGATGGCAGTTAAATCAACCTATCATGCACAAAAAGCACAAAGATAAAGAAAATAAATGTACAGGAGGAAAATACTTACTGAAAGAAACAAACGCTAACAGGTCCGGAATCTTCAAGTGGTAATTAAACCAACGCCTCTTCCGTTTTGCAAATTACTTAGAAAAATGAAACTTGCAGTACATTTGTTGACTGGAGCAAAGCACCCGGAACGTCCTCAAGCCTTTCTGCCTAGCCTAAATTTAAAGAGGAAGCGTTTAGCAAAATTGTTCAACACGAGAATCATATACTGAGTTTTTGTTTTTTCACGTTTTTTGATAGAATTAGTAAAACGTAAGTTGAATATTTTCATAATATTTGCTCAAACCGCACATCTGGGCAAGTTGTGTTTCGTTGGTGTTTTTGTCACCTGTTGACCTACCGAAAAATCCACGTTTCTTTTATTGTATTCAAGTTTTTTTGGCGCTGCATGCCTTCGAAATTCACAATACGTTTTTTGTTTGCCAGGATTGATGGAACTGAGCTCTGAGTTTTTGATGAAGCACAAATCTATTGACGAATGCATTAAAATCTGGCTTGCGTCACGTCGTTACAACGCCAACGATTTGGAAATGGATTTGAAAAAGTTCATAAACCTCAATTATGATGTAATTTACAGGCATGAGGACTTTTTAAAGCTGAGTTTTCCTGATGTTATGGACGTAATTCAGCTGAAAAACGACGATGTAAGTACTTTACAAACGAGTTTTAGAGCACTACAATTGGCAACGATCTGAAGAAAACCTTGTTTTAAGCATGTAGCAGCTCGTTAGGTCGAAGTACCAGTCCACTTAAACTTCTACCAAGTTTTGATTTTGCGGAGAATGATCAAATCACAGTAGCATTTTCGTAGAAAAACACATTTTTCTCCTCAGCTATGCTTGTGCTTAGAAGCGATCAAGATCCTGGCTGTTTCAACGAAAAACCGACCGATAGCATAAAGTTCTGAAATGTTTTTTCAATAAAATCCTGATTTGCTCTCGAATGCAACACAAATCGCATAACATTAACAGAAGAACCTTGAGGTTTCGTTCATAAACTCTGTAAGAATAAAAACTTAATGTCTGGTAATCTAGCTAATATTTCTCTTTTAGACAAGCGGTGAAGAGTCTGCCTGCAAGGCTGTGCTAGCCTGGGTCAAGCATGACATGGAAAAAAGAGCTGATAGCTTTGAGGAACTATTTTCCTTTTTGAATCTGAAATTGCTTACAAAGCTGTTTCTTGCAGAAACTGTGGCGAAAGAGGTGGGAATTATGATTACAATAAAAGAAATATTCTCCCCATATTTATACGTGGCGTAATTCTTTATTGGTTTTCTGTGTGAGCATCATTTATCGAAAGCTAAAACATACTATGCCCCATGCTCACTTGCAGATATCGCATAATGAAAATGATATTTTCTTGGCAAACAAAATGAAATTTACACGTTTCAAGATTGCTAATGCAAATACAACCCGAAACGTAGTTTAAACCGCAACATTTCAAGAAATAAGGTTTCTTGTTGTTCAAGATGTAAGATTTCTTGTTCTTCAAAATAAAAGGCTTCTTGTTTTTTTGAAATATAAAATTGCATGCTTGTTTCTGCCTAATGGCTTATTTTATCTTTTTCCTATGTTTGCGATTTGCGATAATTGGTTCATTGGTTTGTAAATTTAGTTTTATTTTTGGCCATTATGTTTTTTGTATATTTTTTAACAATGAGCATCAAATTCGAACAATGAACAACAGCATCCAGGGTGTCCAACAGCAAAAACTGTAAAAACTAACAGACTCCAAGTAAGTGCTATAAAATGATTTTCATCTGTTAGTACGCGCCAGTCGTTCAATATCACATGAGCTCAAACAGTTCGCCAACCGAAGTCTGAAAACGTTACATAAAATGCCTTATTATCCGGTTTTCACGGTGAAACCAATGCGAAGTGACAGAAGTTATTAGACTATATAACTAAAAATGGTGCAACTTCAAACCAAGCCCGTCGTCACGGGGGGCTTTGGTGGGCTTAGCCTCCCCCAACAAAGCTCCAAGCGTTTCAAACAAAATTTTCCTGAAGTCCTAAATTCTGAATAAGTTTTGAGGGAACCTATGTAAGCACAGAACCAGAAGTTTTCAAGCTAAATCCCGAATTTCTTAAGAAAGTGGACAGCATTCGTTTTAAATTCGAATATTTTCGGAATTTTCCTGTAGGTCCTCAATGTCGCAGTAACACTTTTAACTTCCTTGCCGGAGAGCAGTGGTGTAGTGGTGTGGGAACGGCGTTCACACACCTTTTCATGGCGTGGGAACGGGTTCCCACACCTTTTGGCACTATTAACGTTACTTTAAGATGAAGTTTTTTCATTTTAATTTCTACGTGTAGCGGATTGCGAGAAACAAAGGAGCTTTTTGTGTGTGAGGGCATGTGAGCAATATTTGGTGTTACAGTTAGGTTTTAACCTAAATCAAGTTTGTAGTGGTGTAGGAACGGCGTTCCCACGCCTCTTTTCTTAGCACTACATCCCTGCCAGAGAGATGTGGATTTTGTGTACTTTCTGATCAACAAACACAGGTAAAATTTTTCTTGAAAATTTCTCACATATAAGAAGGGCGTCACAGGGGTGGCGAAAGGCACTGCAGTAGATTTGAGGCATTTTCGTTCATGACTCGCCGAACGATCGCACTAGACATTCAATGAAGACATGGTGAAGTCACGCCACCAAACACAATTTCAGATGCAAAGGTACCTGTCGTTTCTTTTATCAGAAAGCACGCGAAAATCTGCATCTTCTAATGTCTTCATTGACTCTCTAGCGCGACCGGTCTGCGAGTTATGAAAGAAATTGCCTAAAAGCCAGTGCAGTAACTTCCGCAGTCCTTAATAAGGGTTTTAAAGGATTCAGTCAACCGCATACCTCTGTAAGTTCGTGCGAAGAGCATATTTTTGGTCACAGAGCTCAAGCAATTACATCTAAATTCATTTGAAAATTTAGGAAGAAGTACCCCGAATCAAGCGAATATCGTTTTGCTTAAGAAGCAAAATTGGGTTTGTCTCGCTGGGGCTCGTTGCATTGGGCAAACACATCGACGTAAACACACAAAGTTCTAGAATGCTGCGATTTAAAAACGTTGTGCACCTGATGCGCTAGACGTCATGGGATGATCATGGGCTTCTAGAAGATTCCTTATATTGCTTACCACTTGAATGAAAGCGAAGGCAAGACAAGGCAAGCCTGTTCGTTACATATGTGAATAAGGCTTTCATACAAATGGTGCGTTGGCGTTAAACCCAAAGTGATTACACTGAAACACCAACAGCTCCATAAGCAATTATGGTTAACAGTATACGATTATGCAACCGCAATGCTTTTATTGCCAAAGAAATCGACAAACTGCTGGTCAATCGACTTTGTCAACGTCAGGCAATGTCTCATATTTGTTCATACTGTTTTTTTTTCCGGATCCTGATATTCTGGAATCGAACATGTTGACCAGCAGGAGCTGTCGCAACAGATACCACAGGGTTTAGTTTTGCACCTCTACCTCATTAGTTGATAATCCTAAGTTGTGTTTTTTGAATAAAGGTTGATTTAGATCCCATGACATTTCAAGTTTAACCATTTTTTCTGCTTATATACAATGGTTTCATTAGCAATATTCTTTGTCATGCTACACTTGACAGCAACTTAATTTAAAGTTTTTCCTGTGTAACATGTCTACTGAAAACACTGCTGTTTTGTAGAAACAACTCTTTTCAATACTTTACGTAGTTACCATCTATTGAATCTGAGCACCATTCCTAGCAATCCCTTTATTCTCTTAACCTCTAAAAATCGCTCAGGAGTGTTTTTCCATGAACCGTTGAGTTTGATCCTGTTGGCAGCAGTCCGACGTAGGTTTGGTGTGTTGATTGCGAATGGGTAGTTAAATGAATTATGCGATATTTGCATTAGGTTGTCCTAAAACCGTAGTGCGGGCATTTGTTGCAGGACCTAGTTCGCCAGAATCGTCCCAGTTTCGTGAAAACCATGGATGCCATGAGATTGTCGATGATGCGAGAGATCGAGAGACCAAGTACTGCAAAGGACGAAGAATTTGTTCTGTATAATTTGCGTTCGGTTTTGCACTAACAGCTCTGTGCCCTTTTGCAGACTTAGAAAACAGTTTGTTGGTGTGCAGCGAAGATTTCAAAGTCTTTAGGATCATAGATATAGAGACGAACGCTCAGGAAATCATATCGGTGAGTGGGTGACGTTAAGGTGGATTAAAGGGTTTCTTTTTAGCTAAACTACCACTTTTTGCATTGTCACTCTTTGCCAGAATAACGTTTACGAAAGTATCGTTGAAAAATTCAGTGCAAATAATGCAAACAGACAGACAGACAGACAGACAGACAATTCTAGTTTATTTTGCATGGCCAACGAAAAGACCCGGAGGTCATCAAAGTCAGCTGACCACAGAAAAAGTATT
>JGI24158J21664_10010696_pt1 | contig 12231 bp, 7 predicted proteins | sample Ectturendosymbi3_FD_21664 | JGI IMG/M metagenome (IMG submission 21664) | reverse complement strand
CCGGTCACTCCCATAAAATCATGCAAATGTGACATGTCTTGGATTTTTCTAACAAAAAACGTAATATGAGAATTTAATACGATTATACTATATATAGATTACAAAATCCGGTACATGGATACAGATATTAACAAACGCTGTCAGCGATATTTATTGTTCTGCTGGTGGGCGCAAAGGCATTTTGTGCTTCTTGGCAGTTACCTAAATTTTTGTTCCAAGGTAGTGACAGTGAATAGAATGTAATGGTCAAGGTTTTGTTCGTGATACAGATGCGATACTTGTTCTTTATGAGCTTCTTTTTTGACAGTGCGAACTGCCACCAGTCAGTGGCGTACTGTAACTAGATGTTTAGGCCAGGAGGGAAAACGCAGCTAAAAAAGGTCCACTGCAGGAGGGTTGCTATCAACACTCAGAAAAACCCTGAAAAATGACGGTGAATCCGGATGTGGATGGCTAAATTAAACCCTAAATCACCAACAAATACTCCGAAAAGCGCAAACAAACTGCTGGAAACCAACAGAATACTAAAACTGAAGTATAAGCCAAGTGGGGGCCCGAGTTTTACATTTACAATAGCTGGCAGGAGGGGAAAATTCGCCCCTCCAGAAGCAGGTAGACCCAAACACCGTAAGAATTTCCACTGACTATTTGCGAGCAGTGGAAAAAATTTAATAGCCTCCTTTGACAAGAAGTTCTCAGGTGTGCCATCAAAAAATATTTCTTTCACTGCTACATTCTATTGGAATTAAATCAATTCCAGTTGAGTTTGGGCTGCGTCCACACCAGTGGTGTCAAGCTACCGGAGCTCCGCTCCGCCACTTTCACCAGTGAGTGCAGTGAATGATGGGTTGTTGCCTATAAATATATGCGAAGATGCCCAGCAGAGCTCCGGTACCTATAAAAAATTTCCACTTCATCTTCGGTGCACACATGTGCATGTGTCTTTTGCTTCAGTTGAGAATTCGGTAATGTCTGTGACTAAAGGGTTTTGAGGTAAGAGCAGCAACTGATTTTCGAAAAGAAAGTCGCCAAACTGTTCGACAATGTTGGTAATCAACTTTTCAATAAGTTGAATATATCTGGAATCTTACTTTTATTTTCCCCAATTGCCTCGGAAAATGACTAAGTTCGTTTTGAATGACATGTTTGAAGATATTAAGCTTTTTCTGGAAAGGACAAGTAGTAGTGATCAAATCAAGANNAGTAGGCTATGTTTTTCTCCTTGANGTTTTACATTCAAGTAGTTGAGGTCTTACACTATGTCAGTCCTTTATGTATCATTTCCTGAAAAAGCTGAAAATGCCTTAGCTTTTCTTTACATTTTGTTGACTTCCCGCAAAAAAAAATTATTTCCTAAAAGACCAAAATCTCTGCAAAATTCTTCCCCTACTCAAGCATCTTTCATAACTGTGCACAAATAAGTTTGTATAATTGTATTGTTTTCGGAAAAAAAAGGTTTCGTTGCAATATTCTAGCCTTGAATTCACTATTTTCACCAGGACAGACATTGTAGTGACGAGCTATTGTTGAAAAATTATGACGAAACAATTACTTTGACCCAAAAATCGTAGCTTGCTCAACTCAGGTGTGCACTGCAATTTATCTGAACAACAGCTTGATCGACAATCACACAGTTGGCGAGGAGTAAATGCTTTAGAAGTATGGCCAAAAGTTTTGGTACAAAAACTTCTGGGAATAGAATACACCTTTGAGAGGCTGACGAGGTCCGGCCGTCGCCATCCAAAGGTCCGAATTCGGACCGCGGTCCGCCATTTGAGTAGCCCTGTTCTAGAAAATTGCGTGCTCACGAAATGTTTGGGTCGCGAGCATTAAGAACTATTTTTTAGGGTCGGCCAAAAAGTATTTTGCGGACCCCTGATTCAGACTACTGTTGTGTCGCCAGGATTTGGTTGATGGGGAGCCAAATAAAAATACGCGATGCACAGGCAGTCAAAACTTGAAAACAAAAGAAAAAGTTCATCACATTTTTCAGCAAATGAAGTACCCATTGTAAATGGGAGCCGGGAACTACCGCGGTCACCCACTGGATAAGAACCTGGTTGTGTGGCAGTGACCGTAACCTTCGTGACTTGGTTCAATCTACTGGACTGACATTAAAGTCAAACGCACCAAGACCAAGACTTGAAAATGTGTCGGTCCGTAATTGAAACGTAACTACATGCTAGGTGATCCAAGAGCATACTTGATCCTTCGTCGTACTTTTATTGTATTTATCAGAACTTCAGTCTACGCGAATGATTATGAAAAACCACTGACACGAGCAAGCTTTGAATTTGCCGATATTAATGTATATGTCAGCTTTTTATGTTTTTCTTTCCCCTAGGACAGTACCAACGGCGAGCAGATTTTACTGCTAGTGATTTATTATTTCGACATTTTATGCCAAAGGGATGGAGGATTGCGCACTTCGCCACCAAGGCGAAATCTTGCAGACCGAGGTTGACAAAAACTGATATTTGAGACGCGCTTCGAGACTTAAGTCTCGAAATTCCGCAACTGCTGTGTCTTTTCCTGAAACCGTTGTTGACTCAAAAGAACGGACAAACATTTTGTGTGTTCCATAGCAGCGAACCCCTCGTTCTGTCCTTGATTGAGAAAATTTACCAATGAGATATACAAAGCGTTTAGCAATCCGCAGGCCCGTAACCAGGGGGCGCAGGGGGGAGAAGCCCCCCTAGAAAATTTTTTGGTCCCCTGGAAACCGTTTGAAACTATTGGACATAGTTCAAAAATTTTGGGCCCCTCCCAGAAAACTCTTCGCCTATCCTGGTGTCCCACGTTGGTTACGGGCCTGGCAATCCGCGTTCACTGCATGCTGTTATTTCACTATTAAGTCATTCAGGTCGTTCTTCGTGAATTATAGAGGCTACTCTATTTACGCATTTCACAAATGGTTAAAAATTTTGGAAGAACATCTTCCATGGACCAAGCGCTGAATTTTAATACGCACAAAAGATACTTGTGGAATTAAATGGTGAAAATGAAGAACTGAAAGGAAATTCCACTAGGAAAGAACGTTTTACTATTGGAAACTTCGGTAATTCACAAACGAAAGAAGTCTTAGGTTTAGAAGAATTGAGCAAATACAGATAGCGCTTCTGAAGACTAGCTTACACAGAATCAAAGCTAAAAGTTGTTCAAAATTGTGTCGTTTTCTGATAAGTTGGATCAAGTACGAAATAAATCAGTGCCACGCGTGACAGCCCTGAAAAAAGAAAATGGCGCTTCGCAAACACGTTGACTCGCCGCCGCATGTCGACGACAGTCATTCACGCAGTTGAGCTGTGAATTGTGCTGGCTCACGAGGTTTCGTGTGCTGAAGGTAGCTGCTGGATGTTGCGGCAGCTGTGGGCACAATGTATGCTACAGTACTGCAGTACCAGGTTTAGCGACATCGTTTTTATGTTTTTTCTTCGGAAAACAGGTGGTGAGGAGTAGTTAGCATATGTGTAGAAGCTTGAGGTAATTTTTGTTTAGGAGTATTCGAGATATGGTGAACAATGAATGCGATATTTTTGTAAAGCAAAGATCATTGTCACGATTCCTAAATATTTTTATGATTGATTTATAAATGCTGAGTGTTGCTCATGTGGTTTTGTAATGTGCTTTGTGCTGGAAGGTTAATCTGTTAGCGTCGGGAATTTTCTAGTTTTCAGCTGAGAAGCATACAAACTTCACAGCGCTGGACTGCAAACTTGTCGTGGCAACTCCGAAACCATTTTGTTTCCGAGCAATTACGCGAGACACTTCGCGGTTAGTTACGAAACAAGCGGCAGTGTTTGACGTGCTGCCGAGCTGCCAGCGCTTCATCACAGCGGCAGCGGTTGCTTTAATTGAAAGTCAGCGATACGATATTGCGGGTTCGGCGCCATGTTGTCGACAGCTAGTAGCAGGATGCTGTGCTGAAGCGTTCCGCGCTTACTTTTGCCACCATTTACTTGCTTGTTTTCAGTCACAAGCGCATGAACACGACTGCATGGGTGGTAAGGATAGGTGGTAACGTTGTTGTTTGACATGAAAATCGGGTGAAAACAGCTGCAGTAAAACTGCATCTTGCACATGGTCCAGTCTATGTGATATCAATACGATCTGCTTTTGTTGGACATGCAGATATGGAGCCTGTTTTCGGCCGTGTCCACTGGCCAGTGCTGTTTTGAGAACAAGCAGGCAATATCAGGTGAAGGTTGAATGTTGCACAGACTGCCCGCAGTACATTAAGCTGCACTGGAGATGTGTGATGCCACATAGCATTACTGAAGGTGCGTTGTGCCTATGCAAGGCTAATCATTTTAATGGTATTATATGGCCGTAATGGCTTTGTGCAAGCATAAAGTATTTAGAAACATGACGATGTTGCCGTAGGCGTTTGAGGAAACTTAATTTTGGAAATCGGTGAAAGCTTCACTGTATTTTCAGTTCTCCTGCTGTACTTTTATGATTTTTGTTCTTTGCCGTTTTCGTGATGGTAACTCATCGTTTGTATACAACGTGAACGTTGAGTACGGTAGGAAGTCTGATTTTGATGTCGACACTGTTTGGTATTCACTACAGATCGGTCAGTAATCGACTTTTTCTAAGCACTTCATTAATCATGGATTGTTTCTATAGTTGGGTTTGCTTGCAGCGGCGTCAGCTTCACCGTATGAATGACTCAAATCAAGTCATCCGGCAATTTCCTGCTGCTAATTGCTTCAATGGTTCTCTGTCTTTCGAATTTCGCGCATTTGCCTACTTCGTGCTTCTGATAACTGGGATGAATATTTGTAAGAAAACCTCGTGAAACTCGTCACGGGAAAAGCAATATAAATTAACTATCATTTCGAAAACGATGTATTCATGTAAGCGAGATTTTTAAAGCTTTTTGTGCAAAAAAGAAGGAAAAAACAAAATTTCCAAGTCCAACAAAGTATTCTATTAATAAGTGCAGTGCTAAAGATATTTGTTGGTGCGAGGTAAGCTATTTATCGTGGCCAGTCAAGTTTTCTACGTGATGTGTAATCCTCTCTAAATTCTGCGAGCGGTGATAAAGGCACTTCAACGCGGACTAAAGAAAATCATGTTGAAGATTGAAGTGAGTGGAGAGATGCGCAGTTGCGCCTTTTGAACCGATATCTGTCCATTCTTGGTCTGCCGTTTTTCGTCATTCTGGCAAACACTCCCCTGTTGCACGACAGAGTGTTATTTCGGCTGAATCAGAATTATTTTCAAACCTAAGTCTGAAAAACTTAAAAGAACTGATTGGAGGGATCCGAATGTGGGTTAGCCACCCAATATAAAGACGAAGAATTTTGAAAAAATATATGCAAGGCACTGTTTTTTTCTTAGCATATGTATTATGTTGTTGTAATAAGACCGTTGACCATACGTTAAACAGAGACTCCAGCCACTAAAACGATAAACAAGGCTTGAGGAGCGACGTCACAGTAGCAGTGTAAACATCATAACCGGTGCTGAAAAGTTGGTATCGATGGTCAGATTAAGCTTGATCGCTCCAACATCGTTTCGTCGATCTTTTTCAAAGTGTTATTGGTATTATTTCTTCAACTGCTGTTTTTCGTTGTGGAATTTGTAACGTTTGCTGCGTGCAGCGTACTTGAACACTTGAACATGGCCTTTTTTCCGACTGACAACGACAGAAAATCCAGATCGGAAGCAAACTTCAACGTGCTCTGAATTGTTACGTGGATAAAATAACCTGTATCGTCAGCGTGGCAGTATCATGTTGGTGTTGGACGCGGGCTGATTAAAAGCAATCGATTTGAACAGTTAATGTAAACGGGTTTGAAACGGATGTAAAATGGCTGATTCGGAGAAAGCTGTTGTGGTGGATTACTAAGACGTATCAGCATACCTTACTTGCGTCACGCGTTGTTTGAGGTGAAGCGCGAATGAAGCGACTGATTTTCTTACCGCACCATGCAGGTTTCAAAAACTGTGTTTGAATGTTAGCTTGTGTTTGCAACTGAGGTAACTGCTCAATGCGCTGTGCCATTCCAACAAGTGTGTTTCATTTTATGTACATGAATCTCAACGAAGTTTGAGCATTGTAAGCCAAGCGGTTTGGCAAAAGCAATTGTTTTTTCAAAAGCAAAAGGTTTTCTTCGCTTTTTTCGTGAATCTCATGCAGAGCGTACAAGCCAAAAAGTCTGTACATGAAAAGCTCAATTCAATTAAAAACGTAATCCGCAGAAATTTGAAATAATGTAGTGAGGTAGATACGAAAATGGGTGAAATGAGGTTGTCTGCGCAGGAAAAGCGAAAAAAGTGAGTTCATATGTTAGCTTGCGGGAATTCGGCTGTCGTTTATTTTTCGAATCCAAATCAAAATGTGCTTGTCATTTTTTGATTGTTGCCTCACAACTTTGGTCTTTGGTGTAGTTGCAAATAGTCATATAGTCCACTTCCACGCCTGGAAACCAAAGTGTTGGATCTCTTGTTTCGCCTTTTCAGGAGTTCCCAACCTGATTATACATGTACAATTAGGGGTACCTTTTTCCTATCTGAAGCGGTACATTTAAGGTTAGGAATAGAATGGAAAAATATATTTATATATGGTATGATTTATTTCCAAATACGTATACATATATATCAGTAAATATTATTTTCAAAAATCATTACCTTTGCAGTTCTGAAAATCTTAAAGTTCTATTAAAAATTCACTGGATTTTTGTTGTTTTACTCAGCCTTTTTGTCATAAGAAATTTTAAGGGTGCGTGCTCATCTGTCGAAATGCTGAAGGGGTACATGGTCAGAGAAAGGTTGGTAACCCTTGTGTACTCGTCGCGTCGAACGCCCAAAAGGATGGCTGACCCAGCTACGTTGTTTGATTGGGATGACAGGATTCATTGCGAACAAAATTGCAGCACATTTGCGCGCTGTCCCTTCAGTTTTACTGGTCATGTTATGATGCCGACGGACATCTGACCTCATGCAAACAAGGAATTACGCGCAACCAGAAACGTCACTCAATATGTTTTATGCAGATTTGTGAAGTTTCATGTCCATTGTTTTGGTGTTTTCCCTTTTTGGCAAAAAAACGTTGAAGTGCAAGCTTTTCGGAAATATTTGTTGCGTTGCTCAGTCAGCTGTTTACGCAAAGGCTGTGCCGTGCATGGTACTTGGAGCAGGACACAGGAGACTTGTTTGTAATGAGTATCGGTTGCGGCATGATAATGGTAAGTGGTCTTGAAATCCGCTTTTGTTGGTCGGCGAAATGCAAGACGATTAGCGATAATGTCGTTCGTTATGTGCATAACCTGTATTAGTCCTGTCACAGATACGCTGTTCTTGCGCAGTTGCGTCGCGGGCATTAGGTGTGGGCTTCATTGGGACGTAGATTTTTCTGTTGGTGAATTTGCACATGTGCTGGAAAGGCGTGTTTTAAAATTGCGCCTCTTGAAAAACAAAGCCATTTTCCTGAGCGATTGCGAATCGACCCGGTAGTTACAACTGATAAACTAGTCATTTACGTTGAGACATTCGACGACGGGTAGTAGATACCTGTGCAGCGCAAAGCACCAGTAGTGGGCACAGGCTGATTTGGTGGGAGGGAGGTCTCTTTGCGATGAACCCGAAGCTTCACAAAACATCTTGCGTAAATCACTCACTTTCGCGTGCGTAGATTTTCGAGAAAAGAAGTCTACAAAATAAGGTTCGTTTTGAAGTAGCCTGAGTAATAAATCCTTGAAAACTTTACATCTAGTTGATTTCAGGAAATACTGCAACCGAAGCAATGAGCAATCAGTGTGACTTGCAACAACGGACTGCCCTGGAGGACGGCGCCAGTCAGTTTCATCAAGAACTAAGATAGAACAGTCTAGGTGACGACATAATGATCATTGTTAATGTTGGCTACATTTGTTGCAGCCCAATGCAGGATTGCCAGTTTGGCATTTTTGAGGCCAAATATGTGATTTTTGGCCTTTTTTCAACTCCTTTGGCTTTTTATTGTTTGAAAGCAGGCCAAATGAAATTCGGCTTTTTTTGGCCAATTAGATTTAAAGAGATTTTGGCAGATTTCTGGGCACTGGCAAATTTCTAGACACTGTTTCTGGACACAGAATGACAAATATTCATTGGAAACTCTGCACGAAAATTTAAATTTTTTGCTATGCTGTTCCATGCTTATAGGTTTGCAGTTTCAGGTTACTCTTCAGCAAAACCAAAAGTTTCGAGTAGTTCATTAATGGAGTGAGCTTTATTCTTGTTATGTATAAAATATTATAAAATATGTATATATTGCCTTTCAAAATCGCGTTTGGTGTTTTAAAGGTGTCGTTGTGTATTTATCGTATATTTGGCGTTTTCGGTGCTGTTTGGCTGTTTTAAGGGTTGATCTGGCCTTTTTTGCTGATGACTACCTGGCAACCCTGGCTAAATGACTGCTGGCAGTATTGTGCATAGTAGTGCTATTTGACTTGTGGGTTACAGCAAATGAGCGTGGTTAACTGAATATGCTTTAGACTTAAGAGTATCGAATTCGATCTTACCAAGCAGAACATGAGAAGATCGCAGACTTACCATTAGGTTTCTTTCGATTCTACGTAATCCAAAGAGCGAGTTGATTTTGTGTATTTTGTAACCGAAATTAAAAGAATGAAGTGAAGCAAAACAATTCGTTATGAGTGAAAGCACGAAAGAAAATGAAAGCAAGAAAACATTGTCACTGGCTGTGTTACAGCGCTTTTCAGAAACAAAGCAAGATGTGTAAGTCGATAAGTGAAAACACAGAAATAGCAATGAGCAGTTAGCAGCAAATACAAACAGAAAGCTGGGTGTGTCGCTGTACTACAAATCGTTTGTTGATCTTTTGTGATTTTTATGTTAGTATCTATTGCTGGTCGTGTACAGCACATTCTTGAACGTGGCTCGTAGATAGTTTTGTATGTGTTTGACAAGTTCGTGATCAGTTTATTAACGAAGAGCCTGTATAGGTTGTATTCGTTTGAATTAAGGCACTGAGTGGTAAAATTCGGTCCAGGCGCGGTTTCGGCGGGCGTAACGTATCAGCTTTCACATTCGACATGCCACAGGCCAGGGGTATTACTATTACAGACGAAAATATGAAACGTCTTTGAATAATTGTTAGCATAAGTTATTTTTCACATGCTTGGCGTTAAAATACATGCAATATACGGACATCTTCGCCAATGTATTTCAATAAACTCAAGTCTCATGTAAACAATTTTAATGGCTGCTGGGGGAAACATCCTCCTGCATCACCTCCTTGTGTCCACGTCTGAAAAACACACTGCCGTGTCGCACCGTTGCAGGTATTAAAGAAAGAACTCTCGTTTTTTTCAAAAGGAATATTAAGATATGGACTTTCACAACTTCGCCATCCATTGTAAGCTTGTCTTCAGGGACAACAGGTTTTCTGTCGGATTGTGGTTCTGCACATACATGCGTGAAATCACCAATTAAAAGTAGTTTCTACTTCGCTGCAACAGTTGTTTTCACGCATGTTCTTCGCCGATTCAACGTTTTTTTCCGCAGGATTGTCCGTTTAGTTCGCGTTTCCAAACTATTTATTTATTCTCAGACTTTCTTTCACTATTTGACTAGCTGGGCGTTTTCTTGCTTCTTTAACTTTTCTCAGCTTTCGGTTAATATTTCGTTTTCGTATAAGTTTAAACGAATCGAACAAAAACAAAAAAGCTCTGAATTTTTCCTCGGTTCTTAATTTTACCTTTGTTTTGCGAAAACTTCTGTTGAGGTCGCTGTAGATGTAGGAGACAGAGCAGTTGCTCTTCCCATTCCAGCTTGCAGAAAAAACGAGTTTGGGGATACTTTTAATCAATCGAATTTAACGTTTTTCGTGGCAATGTTATCAGTTGATTGTAGCCCTATGCTTACTCAAGGTAGGGGAGCATCATTAAGAGGAAAACCTGACGAAAGCAAAATCTCTAGAGGGCCTCTAAAGATTTGAGAAATATAGCAATAAATGTAAATAATCTTCCTCCTGTCCACGCTGTTGCACGAAAGAAACTTTAAAAAGCTGGAATTATCTGACAATCATTTTCTGAAAATTTACGATAGTCAGTGAGACGTGAATGTGAACCACATCCAGTAACCACAGGATTACCTTAACTGCATGAGTGGCTGGATATTGTGCATTCGCGTAATTTCGAGACGATTCCGTCACAGGTTAAAAGATTACTCTGTGTTGTGCCACTTGACTGAACCTATAAATCCGACTGACAGTGATCCAGGTGTTCCGTGAAACAGTGTTGAGTTCCAAACCCCAGCGGACGAAGCGCAGCAACCAACTTGTTTTCGTAGAATGCTGTAAATGCATTGTCATCGGCTGTTTAATTGTGATGCACATCCTAGCTGGCAACGCAGTGTTCTCAACAGACCATTTCATTAGTTTACCAAAATACAACTTGTTGTGGTTACGCATCGCAATCATAGATTGTCACATCACAATCATCAAAATGACCATGTAACAGTTAAGAACTTATTGCGAAATTTCGATGATCGTAAGACACCACATTGGTCTACTCTGGACAATTTTTTTTGTAGCTTACACCATCGCCGATTTGACTGCGTATCCAGCAAATCCAGATGGTTTAATATTGAGCTTACAAATCATTGTCGGTGGTAGCTTCTTTTTAGAGTTAGACAGACGATACTAACATGAAAAACCGGGAGACGAAAAAATAACTTTTGCTTCCTCAAACCTTGTTCCTGTTTCTCTTTTTTTGGTTGACTGAATAACGTCGGCCTTCGTTCGCTTATCAGAATCTTGTCGATTCTGACTGCTATTTAGTTTCACATGAGTTTATATAAGATCACATTTCAATTGATCGGAGTTTCATAAGAGCGTATGTGATACCAAATCTCAGTAGAGGTCAGTTTCACGTGAGTGTATGTACTACTACATCACGACATCTCATTAGATGACAGTTTCATATGAACGTAATTGGTTATGAAGCAGGAGATGTATCACTTGGATTGCGCACTGCTTTGCTTACAATGTTGCCTTAAGTCCAGAACGAAGGCGATTAAAACTTTTTCGAGCTTTCTGCGCGTGCTATCATAGTACAGGTGACTACCTTAAGAAATATCCTGTTTTAAAAAACTCCAACTGCAAATCTTTACCAAGCACTAGAAAGTTATTCTTCCTCAGAAAGGGCGCGTGTTGAAAGTCCTGTGCTACTGAAATAGTCTAATCTAACACACTGCTCAATACGTCAGAAAATATGGCTGTTTCAGCCGTGCTGCTTGTATCCAGGCGAAACCTGGCTTAGTTTACAGTCCAACATAAGAATTGTTGTTAGTGTTTGATTTGTTGGCCTACTCAAAAGTAAATTGGCGTGCGAAGCACTTAGTGAAGTTTTGCAGGAACTGCTTGTAGCCTGGAACCATTACGCTCATGGCGTTGGCTACTTGGTTGCATTTCTATATTCAAACTGCGATCTGCGTCAACCTTCGCAGCTTTTAGTTTTGTTCAGTAGAGCCATTGAGAAATGCTGGGGGGAGGCACTAAACTTTGCCCGTCGAATGCGTACATGATGGCCAATGTGTAAAATGGCTATACCGTTGCCGAACAAATGTATCTTCAACCTGCCCCCCACAAACGTGTACCTCGTTTTCTTTCTTGTTTGTTTTTTGTTCTCAAATAAAAATGATTATGATCTTGATGACGACATTCCTTGTGGATTTTCTTGGATAAGAAATTTACCGTTTACCACGCCATTTTGAAAACTACAAGACATTTTGTAAATGACATGGCTCTCTTGACACTTAAATTATTGTTCGAATTTTGCGTGAGTGTCCAGTGATCTTTAACAGTAAAAGTTGAAGTTGACATGTGCGTACAGTACATGCAATTAAAATAATGTTAATGTTTGACAAGCAGCTTTGATTGCAGAGACCAGACTGAGACGCTTATTGTACCCAAAGGCGCAGCCGGGGGGGGGGCTGAAGGGGCTCAAGCCCCCCCTTAGCAATCAGAATATTGATGTTTATTTTCTTAGTTGTTCACCAACATTGTAAGTCGAGATCGGGTGTATTGCAGAATGTTCTTCGGCAGTACCACAAGGCGTAGCAACACGTTTCTTGTCAAACCAGGCGGTTATGAATTTTCGAGGTTTGAGAGATATTGAAGAAGCTTTCTTCGTTCCTGCGTGGTTTCTACTACCATCTGTATCAACAGCTGGGTGTACCATGCTCTGCTAGAGTGAAAACAAGGTATTAGCTAGATAT
>JGI24158J21664_10010695_pt1 | contig 12231 bp, 9 predicted proteins | sample Ectturendosymbi3_FD_21664 | JGI IMG/M metagenome (IMG submission 21664) | reverse complement strand
TTAAAGGTGAAACTAACCCTGATTTTATTGAAGAACTTCCTTCATTACTGCAATTTCACCTGTCAGACTTTAGCTGCTTTACAACAAGCAGATACATTTACTTGACTTTGAAAACGAAGCAGTATCAACAAGTATGCTACTAGAGCTGACAGAACAGACATAACATATGCCAAACATGTTTTTGGCTCAAACACACAACTGGTATTTATCACAACCTACCACTGGGCATGACTCAGCTCGAAACAGTGAACTATCGCTGAGCGACAACCTGCGGAAAGCCGCTGCTATGTTTAGCATTCCTGAACTGATGAATACCATTGGGTAGCAATTTAAAGAACCATAAACTACCTGGTTTGTAGGCGCTCAGCGGTATCAGATTTACTGCGGCAGACCGTTGCAATCACGATACAAACTCTGGAACTGCAAATGGGGTATGGCCACCTCTGCGGCCTGTGAGTGTGGCGCAGAAAAACAAGCCGTCGACCATGTTGTCCTCCAATGTCCAATCCATCGACCTCGCCATGGATTGCATGGCCTGACGGTTCTGGACGATGAGACAACCGAATGGCTGCTCAACATCTGCCCCGAGATCGAGTACAGCCAAGCAGTGGTTTGAACAATTAGCTCAAAAGAAGAAGGAACCACCATGCAAACTCTCGCACTATTTTTCGGGTGTGATGACATCCATACCATCCACTAAGCTTCTATGAATGAAAGGAACTGTCACTTTTTGCACCAGTCTCGAGCAAACCAATTACTAGTTGGACGCACACTAGGCATCCGTTGATGCCTTCTGATGCTCATCGTGCGTTAAAATAGATGACAAAACTTTACAGTTTTCACTAACCTGGAAATATCGCTTCCACGAAATATCGTGGCAGCCGTGTCGTCGCATGTGGGAAGCTCTGGGGGTTGTGAGACCATTGCCATATCTTGCTGGGGCGGCAATTTGTAGATTAAACATTAATATTTGAAAGTGGTTTAAAGTTCTAACTGTTCTTTATTATTTTCAAAATTTTTTTTTTAATATTTTGAAAGTTCTAATTCTTTTCAGTTATTGCGTTTAGAAGACCTCGACTGGTAGACTGTAGCATAGCCTAAAAAACTAGGAAATGCGTCTCCGGAGTGGGCAAATTGCATAAATATTTACTCAAAACTCTGGGGTAAATCCAGTGTGCTAAAGTACTCCAGTGTTTTTTTTTAAATCAGGTTTATTTAACATTGCCTCGGGGAGCAATTTTTCCCCAGTCCCTACAACTTTCTCTCCAGCCAAAGCCATTTGCCCCCACCCCAATCAAAAGTCGTTTGAAGAAAGGACAGAGATGACATTCGACCGCAGACAAGCAAACATTCCTTCTCAGGTAGGTGGAAGTTTAGCCTATATTGCCCCTCCGTTCAAAATGTGATAAAAACACCCTGCAGATAATCACGGTAAATAGTCAAGACTAGCTTTTTTTTATCCTATCGTTCGACCCTTACCAACGGCCAGACGGCACATCATTGTATCACCCGACACCTAGGAGTCGGCGACTAACATTTCTTGGTGTTACCCATGCTATTGTTAAGGTAAGTGGCATATTTTCAATAAGTTGCAACCTAGTCATTAGGTGGTATTATCAACATTAAATTTTGGTGGTTGAAGTTAAAAACTCTGCAAAGGTAACGTTGCTCAGTTTCAGTAGAACTGCGGATTTTCTGTATGACGTAATGGTGTCAGAATATGACTTTCTGGAAGTGAGATTGTAGTGCAGTTGGTGTGTTTGCGTGGGTAACTTAGAGCTCAGATTGTAGGCTTGAATGGCTACAAGTAAAGTGAATCAGAGCATAGATGTAGGAGCAAGCAATTTTGGGGGGACGCAAAGGATATCACGCCCGAATTTCCACAAATTTGCCCGAAAAACTTTATTCGACTAATTTTCTCCTTACAGACGTTGTTAAGCTGTTGTTACATTATATTTTTCTATATCAAGTTGCCATAGACGTGAAATTATAAATTTTGTTATTTGAAATTTGGTTGTTAATAACTCATTTCAATCTCTGTATTCACAAATCAATTATAAAGCTTAATATTGCTCACTATTTAATCAACAAGTTTTATCTCAAGCGTAAACCAGCCAAACAATTGTTTCCTCTCTGTCATTTACCAAAAAATCACATGGAACAAAAAAGTTAGCAAAAACAAGACAAAAACATATAATCTCGCTGTGGTTTAAAATTGTGTTAAGAATGTTAAGCAATATGAAGCACGCTTGAATCCTCCTTAGTCAGTATATTGTCTTTCCAACATAATAGTCATAACGGGTACACTTCCGGTATTTGAAATTGTTTTTGCTGGGTCTTTGCAGAACCGCAGGCGTATCTCCAACTAACAAGCCTTTGCCTCTCGAAACAGCACACGTATCACTTGTAAACTCACAAGCAGGCTTTTATGCATTGCAGAAGAGTTTTACTACTTTTAGTTAGGTTTTATTTTATCATTCAAGAGGTCGTTAACTTCAACCAGGCCTCCCGTACGTTAGCTTTCACCTCAAAAGAAGGCTTTTTATTTTAAATTTGTTGCTTAACATCTTCACTCCCACACGCAACGCGCTAGCCTTTAGCAAGCATCGCAGTAACGTGGAACACACTACACACAATTACATGAAAGAACACGAGGATATATACGTGGCGAGAGTAGAAAGCATACGCTTGATGGTGCTAATGCATTTACTCTGATGAAACACAAGCATAAAGGGCATAGGAATGAATGACGACATCACGATAATTATAATGTAGTGTTGCGATGACTTCCAAGTACACTGATTTATAAAATGCATCAGGGAGTGGGAAGCTCCAAGGACAGGGTCCACCAGGGATCATTTTGGGTGCAGACCTCTTAAGGACGAAGCTACTTCAGTGAAAAGGAACAGTTTACAGCAGTAAGTACAAGTCTTTTGCTCTGGTTATAAAGTTCAATATGCGCAATGCGGTAATGTGTTTTTTTGAAGGAAAAGCGTTGCAGGCAAGGTCAAGCCACCAGAAGAAAATGTTTTATCGTTGTCACATTGAACATTTGCTGTTTTAACATATTTAAAATATTCGTGAAAGCTACAGAGGAAATGCGTCAAAAGTTATAAACTAGTGCAGTACTGTAATAGTGTTATGGAATTTAAGCAGGTTCAGAACAAGGCATTCAAACATGTAATACGAAAAAGTGTTCTCATTCGATGCCAAGAGAACGAAAATTCGTTTGCAGTTCTGTAGGCACATAATTCGCTTTGCCCTTTAAAGGCATCCCACTACTTCACACAAGGGTTTGACGCGACCAATTTTAGTGAACGCACCAGAAATCTAACTGAGTAAGATATAAAGGCGATAGAGCATGGTTCAACTATTTTCCACGTAACAGCGTTAAATAATTAAATCAATGCACCTGGTTTATGTACACCAGTAAAAAGTATACAAAATATGTTTCTAGTAGCCGAGTAATACACATTTTTAATATTCCTCTGAAAAAAGCACCAAACACGATTTATTTTTTATTTTGAAGGGAATTCTTCACTAGATTTACTGGATGTTGCACTGTGTTTTGTCATTTTAGCGCTTGATTTTGAACTGTTTTTGGTAAAGCAAAGTGTCGAGTTTTGATTTGTCTTGTATTGTACGGATGAGCATCTGCAATAAGTTTAAAATAATTGTGGAACTTAGACGGTAGCTTAGAGTTATGTATATTTGTACATGAAAGAATGCTGCTTGTTCTGCTAAAAGTTCAGTAAGGCTGCGATAAATTGTTTCAAAAAGAGTACTTCCATGAAACGAATACATCAAACTTTTAGCAGCATACAATAGTGCAACACCACAACGCAAAAACTAGACCTGGAAATACTACGGTGCATATTACATGCATAGAAAATACAAATTACATAATTTTCATAGATATAAAATAACGTTTAGTAGCACGATAGGGGCTTTGTCTATTGTCAGTGTTTTAATTGTTGTGGGCCGCCATTCGTTTCAGTCAAGGCAGAAGTTTCTTCAATGTCAGCATTTTGAATATTTTGTGCATTCCCAATTGGTGGTCTGGACAACCTTTCAGAAAATGATGCATGCTTTTTCACGAGTGAGCATATCGGTCGCAGCATTTCCCGCTGTAAACGAATGCATGTTTGTAATTTTGCTGTCCCACAATTGCACACCATGCCTGTTCCAAAATCATGGTTATCCTTTTCATATGGCTGATCGTGGTGGTCTTTGTTCACCGACACAGGTTTCCTTGCTATGCGACCGCAAGTACTGTGGATAGATTTACCTTTTTGGTAAACAGTGCACGGAGTTGCTGTAGATTCTAATTGGAAACGTATTTCTAACAGGAAGTAAAGTTATGTCTTTACCTTTCATTAGTCTTCAACCTCATTATAGCTCTCAGCTCTCTTATAGATGGCCATACTTCAGTTAAGTAGAGAGGAACCATCGTGTGGCGCACTTCAACATTTTAATAAGAGTGTTTACTTTGGCACAGGTTGATTATTATCGTCGACAGTGTTGCATGAAGTAACCCTGCGTATGTTTTGCAAGTTGAGCGTAGTGGAACCACAGGCTCTTGTCGCCAGTAGACCTAAGTGTATGAGCTTTTCAAGAGCTAAAGTAATGTGAGAGTTTTGACATTTTTGATACCCCATAACATGCTGATCGCTTTTGTTTGGTGTTGGATCATTTGGTTCATGAACGTTCGACATCCAGACATCATGTACAATCTTACTGCCATTTGGAAATACTACCAAGTGTTTTCTGCTTAGTAGGCTACTTTACTCTCGGTTGCATATTTCTGGCCTTTGCTCGTTTTTGCTGCTTATGCTGTGGAACAATAATTTACTATCTCGTTGCCTTTGTTCTTTTGCTGTATCGTCAGTCGTGATTCTGTGTTTCATATTTTTTTGTTCTCCTTTGATTGGACAACAGTTCTTTTCATATTGTGAAACGTCACCACATCTTTTCTTCTCCATATAATGGTGAAAACATCATGTTCAGCTAACGTAACAACAGTTGGAATTTATCCAGGACTAACACGAAGCACCTCGTCAATAGTAAGGCACCAACCTTAGTACACCATGTTTGTTAGATCATCGTGGGCGCAATCACCGCAGCTTCTCTCTGGCAAGCAATGGGTTTCTTGTATGTTTTTGTTTTGACAGCATTGCTTTTATGGAAGTTGTGTCGTGCTTTTTCGTTGCACTAATTGTGTCGAATCGCTTTTGCAACAAACATGGGCGTCGGAAGGATTTTTTCCAGGGGGGGGCAAGTAGGAGATTTTCCCAAAATTTTTTCCAGGGGGGACAAGTTTGATTTATGTTTGATTTATTGCTGCATTAGTTGTCTGGGATACACACAGCAAGGCAAACATGATGTTACGGCAAATTTATCACCAAGTGTGCTTTAGGGTGGTGACTAAACGCATGGGTTTTTTCCAGGACTTAGTGAGGCCAAAGCACCATGCGACGTTTGAACCGTATCTGAAATGTCCTATGTTTTTTAAGATTTCCTTTGAAGCGAAAAACAATGATAAAGAGCAATTCCTTTCAGGTATTGTTAATTGTGTGCTAGAGTTGGATTTCGCCAGCACACCTCAAGAAGCGAGCTTAATACAGTCACTTGCATCCCGAATGTCTCAAAAACGTTTTGATTAGTTGATCTTCCGCAGAACAGAAAAGCCAAATAAATCGTCGCGTTCGACAATAACACAAACAAAAAAGCTGTTTTCGACGAGCTTTTTGACCGCCATTAAAAATGTTGCCAAAATTTCCTTCACGTTTTTATTTTTGGAGTTGCAGAACGTATCCAACTTGAAAAGTATACACAATACTGTTACGTTACCAAGATATTAAAAGTATCATTCAACTACACGACACCTTGTTGATTGATTTCAGACATTGAAAAGGGGGTGAAGTCGTCAAGCTTTATAGCATTGATGCCGCTAACAACAAGAAAAGTTCAGAGGGGCAAAAAATGTGTGGTAAAAACTCCGAAATATTTGTTATGTAAAACTTTATATGTTTTGTAAGTTACTGATAACATTTGAGATATTTTCTTGCCTGTAGTAAATGGAAAACGTTTTTGCTTAATCCCTTAATGCTATGCAAAGGAAGAAGAGAAGGTTCTGCTTTAAGCAACGCATCACAAAACACCTTCTCAAAACCGCAAAGTGCAAATATTTGCTAATTGTGAAACTGGTATGATGGCATGATCTTGAAAGTCTTTGTCAGGTGGGTAGTAAGTCATAATTGTAAAAAATCAGAATTTTTTTAATGTGGTATTAAAATTAGAATAATATCGGTTTAGTTTTGTTATGATTAGGGGTTTTACAGCTTTATGCGGCAATCTCATTAGACGAAATAATGTACTGTAGTTTCACTGGCTGTTGAAAGAGCCGATGTGGTTGTTTTGTGACTCATCTGCAGACATCCCAATCATATTCCTGACTATGCAAGCGTGGCGTTCCGCTGAGCAAAAGTTTATGTCACACTTGACTTGCTTTACATCCCCCGATAAACAATCTGGGGTAGATTTTACTGCTTGTTGGCTTGGTGTGGTCGAAACCGGGGCAGGCACGCCGGATAGCGGGGGCACGACGGGTGCATTTCCCCCTGCATTTTCAAAACGGGGGCAATGGTTGCGGAGTTGCCTTTTCATAATAGTATCATAGGTAATTTGATGGTTTATCAAGATCGAATTGAAACAAATTTATTGCAACTATTAGCGCACCCAGAAATTTCAAAAGTGTTTAAATGTGGTTATTTCTGCTATTATTTTTGAGGTCAATATTGTTGATGAACAGAAACAAGTATAAGTGGTAACGATTTTTTTTATTTTTGGTTAGTTTTCATTGCCCTCAACTCTTTCAGTGCCCCCCACACGCATTTCGCTGTTCCGGTGTCACTGGACCGATATTTTGCTTCTGCAAAGTCGCAATTATTTGCTGTTCTTCTGTTCAGTTATTTTGTTAATTGCAAATGCTTCGCATCTAATGCGGTCTTATGTTGAATTGGTTGTTGACTCTCAAACAAACAGGTGCTCTGTTGACTGTTTGCACACACCTGATTATTAACTTTACTTTCCTATTTGCAGTACCTGCCCATAACCATGTCCCCAGAAAACTGGTTGGCCCACTGAAAGCTTGGTGCTACAGATACGTTTATGAGGTTTATTATTGATTTTGCCATTTTGCAGATTGTTGCGAAACTCGGGTTAAANGTCATGGGTCATGTCAGATGAAAATGCGCAATGCACTGTATNATAGCAAAACAACGACAATAACTGGTTCTTGTCCTTTTCAACTTTATGCATCGTCACTTGATCGTACTCGAGTCGTCGTCCGGTTAAAAATGTCGCTTGACACAAACCACGCCATCAAAGGCAATGTTATTTTTTTCTAAAATCACAAGGACTTGATAAGCCGAACAGCCTGGGTTTCTTGTGGATAAAACTAAGCAGTCCATTTTTGTCTTTCGCCGTGAACTCCATCAAAGCTGGGTTTCTACGAGGAAAGTTTGTATCTGTGTGTAACTTCCTTTGACTTCAAGAGCCAATCGACGAATAGAGCTGACAACCGTTGCTCACAACTGACTTAGTTTTAAGTCAGCTTGCAGCTACTCACAGCAGAGCTGTGCTGTTGCTGTGCCGCACCTGTTCTGTTTGGTTTGCATACAAATGATGATGTGAGGGACTGAGGCTTATTTTCAATCCTGGGTAATAAGTGTTAGAGCAAAAAAGCATGATTTTCGAAATATCAAAACTTCGACTGGTTTATTAACTAATTCAATTCCTCTTGCATTTTATCAAATATAAACAATATTGCCATATGCAAATTTGTAGCAGCGGAAACGTCCACCGTTCGAAAATATCCAAGTGACACTGGTCAATGCAAAAAGTGGAGTACGTAGGTTTGGTTGTCTTCTTCAATAGACTTTGCATGAACAGTATTTTTTTATGGTAACGGAAAACTTTGCTTCAAGCTTTGATCTTTCTAAACTGAATGATTAATGGGTTACAGACCCAGAGAACGAATCGTTAAGATTGTTTCAAATGACACAACGGTAGACTCGCAGATCCTATCACCTATGCTGATTGTGCACAGTATATTGCTGACCGTATTATGAATATGGTAGGCTAAGATGCAATGCATAGGAAAACATTGTCACAAAATTTGGCTCAGAAGCGCTAACAGTGCAAGAGACTATGGAACTATGTTCATCAAACGGACTCAACAACAACGGATGTATTTTACTGCGCTATAACAAAATGAAAGAAACAAAGATTTGCAGCCATGGCCCAATTAACATTATTCATCTCGTTTACGGTCAGGTTGGTAGCGTTTGGTGCCTCTACAATTTCAGCACCAAAGGCACCGCACCCCAGTTTCACTTCTTTGTTGTGCATCTGGCAACGCCAACATAGATTGTGTGACGAAACCGTAAAATACCACTGTCCTGGTTAGAACTTACAACTCGCCTGCGATGGTTGAGGTCCCCATTCTGCGTCCTGTTTTCTTTCGTGGGAAGTCAGGATGTCGTTAGCTACGCCTCGTATTGAGTAAAGAAATTGCCATTGATCAAGTTCTTGATTTATTCCCGCGCAAAGGAAGCAAGAAAGTGGTATATTTTTACATATCGCTAACTATGTTTCAAGTGCTCCGATCTGTCACCACCATCACATAAGTGCTTGTGGTGAAGTCTTTGGGCTTCAACGAATGAAAATCTTTTGGAGCGACGCAATAATACCTGAAGAACAAGACCTCCATAATTGAAAAACTGACTTAGGATTTCTCCCAAAAGCAAGAAAATTGCATCGTGAGCAATTCCAAGGGTTATTCCATTCTTGGTTTGCTCCCTGAAAAAAAATTCAGTGGTACGTCTCAAAACACCCACACGTCAGTGCACATACGAAAAGCATTTTGAGCACCCTCATTGACATCACCAAAGCAAAATACACCAAGGCGACCTCACGTAACATGACATAACGACCTGACGTAACTAGAGAGTCTCCACGCAGATTGGTAGAAATATCTCAAAAATGTTCAATGTATCGTTGTTTTCTATTCTTGCACCACAAATTTAGACTCCATTGTGCAAAAGGGGTACAACGCACACAGTTTTGTTTTATTGTGAACATCGGCTTTATGGTATTCGTCCCTTGCTCGCCCTTGATTAGAACAGAGAACGACAGCTTTTGGTAGCACTGCAAACGCATTCAAAATAACCTATTTCTCAAATTAGGAAACGTGCGCAGAAACGGTGTTACTGTCATGGGTGTGAATGCAAATCAAAGTGTGGAGATTGTTTCGTAATATACGGCGCACAAACAAACAAGAACGAAAAGAGCTAGCTGACGTAGCATTGGTTCGTTTTCAATCCAGTTTGGCCGATTTCATGCGCGAGAAACGGCACTTCAACTTTTCCAGTAATTAATAATCTCGAGGTTTCTGTTGGGGGAAAGAGGTTTCTTCCTCTTGCATTTGTTCGATTTCGTGACTTGAGTCACAAAAATGCATGAATAAACCATAAACCATGTTACCAAGACGTTGCAAGGTGTCAAGTGGTTCATGGTATTTTTAGCGAAGTAAATTTATTACGTACTGTAGGTTGCAAAAACTGAAAGGTATTTTATTACCTGAACGTAGACAACAATGGATAATCTCGCAGAAATGCACGCTATATTCGCCGACGTGCAGATCAGAACAATAATTTACAACATCGTCTAGTTTTTTGCAAAAGTTTACAATGACAGCAGTTCCCGAAACGAGCGACACATATCTTTGCTGTCGACGGCCCAATCTCTGATACATCTGCTCTGTCCATAGACTTTTGTTAAAGCAGTCATACAGTTACGCAAGTTGTGTTACGGCAAATAGTTCCTTATAATCACCTTTCTGGTCATTCGCGTTAGCCGGAGGAGCTATATCAAAATCTTAAACATGGTTAGAAAATGTACCACAGACCGCATCGTATCATGCAATTTTAGTGTATGTTTGACGTCACTGTGACGTATTACAAGAAAAACCCGATTGTTGATCCTTGCAATGAAAGTAGTGATTCGTTAAAAAGGCTGTGCAGCTAAAGGTATGCACNTTAAAAANCAGATTCTTCATAGAAAGTTCACCACCACTGTCATATTTATAAAAAAATGGCTTCGCCCCCTTCCTTTGAATCTAGAGGGTCAACAGCCCAAAAATTGGGGATGCTTCGTTTGTTCTTCTAATGACTCTATTACTCAAGTTCCACTAATTGCAATCACCTAAATATCGCAGATGAGGCTCATCCATTTATCCTGTGCCTTCCGGCTAAGTTTCTTGCACGAATATTTAGAGGAAAAATTAAAATGTTCAAGAACCTGCTTGTTGAAGTGGACAAAAAGAATGAAAAAATGCTCATTTTTCTCATAAATGTCAAGAGAAATATATATATTATACATATTTTTGACAGAAATAGCACAAAATTCCTGGTGCAAAGATATCTTGGTTGTCCTTCTACTTCCAACGTTTCGTGATTTATGAAAACAAATGGTGGGTGGGACATTGTAATTGCTTAGCCGAACTTCAGGTTAAAAACTTTTCCTCACAACCATTCCGATGAGTAATTTTCTTTTTTTTTTGGTTAGTTGGACTAAGACGCAGTTTTCAAATGCATAAAACAGTTCGAAAATGCACGCAGGTAGACGTTTGCTATTAAAAGTTGAAAAACTGCTCCAAACTGGTTGAGGTAACAAAAAATGCATTTTTATCAAAACTTTCAAATGCAAATGTATAAATAAATTTTTGATGGAAATAACACATCAAAATCACCGTTAAATAACGCAGATGGTTCAGGCGTTATGGCCAGAATGGTGTCTTGTGCCATTACAGTGGCTTTCCCGTCTCCATAGACTTCAGGCAAAATAAGCTTGTGTTTCCAGAATATGAAGAAAGGCAATTTTAACATGAAAAGGAAATAAGTCAGGTTTAGCATCAAGCCGCAAACAATACGGTTTTACATAAAACTCCTCAGTACAATGCAGGTATCTAATCAGAAGTTGTGAATTACGTTGATTGAAACAAGTGCAATTTAGGCTAAAAGTTTTCTCCAGGGCATTAGTCTAAGCCATCCGTCCGAAAATGAACACACTGTGGCAATATTCGTCACCAAGACGTTCAGTAATATGCAAGTATTTATATAAAAACAAATTACTCCTTTGAATGATAGAACAACCAAAACTGTTGACCCTAACCCTGACACGAAGTAAACGCATGTACATAAAACAAGTCGCTTAACCAAACGTCTGATGTCTTCTTTCACTTCTCGGCCCTGTGAAATACGTGGAAACAGTTTGTTGGAGTTACGTTGCCTTTGCGCAATCAATGGAAGCACAGTTAAGGCAAGAAGCAGTAATTGAGAGCTGACTTCCATCAGTGAGAAAACGACAGCAAACACGGTAGTAGTCTTTTCAAAGAAATTTTCCTGAAACCAGTGATTTACACATCCGTAGTATGTCGGCTGAACGCGGTGCTGAATGAAGCATGTCACTGCACCTGCTGGCAGAGATACAATTATTGTGACTAAAACAGCCACGCTCACGGCCCGATGGATATTTCTTGTTGAGTCAGTAAACAAAGGGTCTGTATAGAAGCGTCTGTGTCTTGTCCAAATGGTTACGTACGCAATCAGAGTGCTGAGAACCCAAAAAACGACGACAATTGTGTGAAGAGCTGTGCAGGAAAAGTTGGTTGCCGTTATCAGCATTACGTCACCAATAGCTGCCCCAAAGCAACAAACAGTTGACACAATGTAGAGACGATTGGTCAAGAGAACTGTTTCTTTTCTCCTCTGCCATTCGTACGCAAGAATAGCAAGCAGCACGTAGAAACTGAGAACTGCAACAACGATGGCTGCTGGAAGGTTCCTTGCCATGCAATACATCCGCCTGCAAAACTGTTTGCATGTCAGGTCGTTTTCTGCTTCAGCGCAGTCATCCGGAAAGCTTGCACTGATAAGAGTTTCATTGCAAGGCAACATTATCTTCGCCGCCGACGAACAGTAAGAAGCGTTACATAACAATTGTCAAGTTCGGGTTTAAAAAATACACTTAAAGCATTAATAAAGTAAATACAGTTATGAAAGTTTTAGTTGCTTGTATAACTTTTCTCCATCTGCATAAGTACTACAAAGATAGCCCTAATTGTGCAGATATTTAATGGCAGTGTATAGACCAGGGGTTCCCAAACTT
>JGI24158J21664_10010694_pt1 | contig 12231 bp, 8 predicted proteins | sample Ectturendosymbi3_FD_21664 | JGI IMG/M metagenome (IMG submission 21664) | reverse complement strand
TATAATTCACTGTCGAAAATGTAAAGTTTCTACCTTATGTGGTTTTTGCGATATAAAAATTTTTAATGTGTGCAGGACTTTATGGACACCCTGTATTATATACAATATGTTATTATTAGATATATTAAACAGTAAGCACAGTAAATGATTTTTGAAAAAATAATATTAACTGATATATGTATGAATATTTGGAAAGAAATAATTATTAAGATATTTTCCCCTTCCATTGCTAACCTCAGATGTACCCCCAGGGGTAAATGTACCCCAGGTTGGGAACCCTACTTTAAGCTCTGCTGGGAGCACGAGCGACGCACACACCGAAGAGTCGCATTATTGAGCAGGTACAGGCAGGCCCGTAGCCACGGGAGGCACTCCGGGACAGCGCCCCGCCCAATTTTTTGTGCCCCCCAAATTTTGTTGTGCCCAAAAAATTTTTTATCAAACAATAAAAACAAAAATGTTGCTCCCCTAACAATGTACTTTGAACCCCCAAACCTTAAAACCGGGCTAAGGCCTTGCTACAGGTGGAATAATGTTTGGCGAATGAAGTTGGCACTAGGATGAAAAGGTGCTACGTGGATAAAAGTAACAACCAGCGTAACATTGAGTCGCTGGCTGCTATATTTTAAAAGGTAAATCACATAAATTGTACTGTACAAACGAAGTAACGACAATGGTAATGATTTTTGTTTTTTCAAGATAATATTGTGAATTGCACTATGCGTTGGGATTGGTACAACAGTAAGTATAGCAGCCATGGGCGTCCGCAGAAATTTTCCCCAGGGAGGGTCGCAGTCGACATTTTGCTTATCCTTTTCAGGTTGCTGACGATGCAGTGCAAATAAACGTTCACAAAACGCTTTACCCTTTCTACACCACAAAGAGATGCACCATGTTACGGCAACATTCGCAAAAAATGCTCTTCATTGGCAGCAATGTTTCTTTTTCACTCACTTGTTTTCACACCGTATAAAACTACGTGGCTTATTGCAATTAACAGTCACTGTCTCACTGCATTACTTGCCAAGATGTCTCTGTTCAGCAGTCACATGCTGCAAAACATCTACTACAGTCACTTGCAGTGAACCTTTGAAGATTTGTTGCCATGTTATTGTTACGCAATATGACCAATAGTAGAACAATCCGCTCCCAAGTTTCGCCATCTGCCTTTGCAGGCAAAGGAGCGGATTTAGTGAACGCAAGCTCATCACTACATCATACCAGAACAGTGAACATTGCTCTTGTGCAGTGTGAGCGTCATACCGGCAAATAAACTGTCATTGCAAGAATTATGTCAATATAATCGGAATTAAGCTGCTGACTTCGTTTTCTAGAAATTTTTTGTTTTTAGTCCCAATTTCCAAGGTGGAAAATGTCCATTTTGCCCCCCTGCGGACGTCTTTGATAGCTGTATTTATTGCATCCACTTTTTGTAATGTAGGAATGTAAGTGCTGCTTGTATTGTTTTCGTATTAAATCACCGCCGCATCAATCCGAGTTTTTTTCGAGAAACCAAACGAAAGTGTAAACAACCCTTTCAGTCATCTACCAGCATCCAGCATGACTTACATCCATCCGAAACCCGTATTGTGGTGTATGTCCTTGATCCGCTGCCGAGTGAAAAGATGCATGCGTTGTAAAAAATTTAGTTCAACCTTTCCCCCATACGAACAACGAGCTGGAAAGACCTACCTACACAAAAGGTGACTACTGCGTGAAGAGCGCCTATAGCTGGCGCAACCAGAGGTTACAACGCAGGTGATGAAAATTTGCGGCTTTACCCTCAAGTAGCTTCCGGGCAAGTGGAAATTGTGCTTGTGCGTTTGACGCGTTCCCTTGAAAGGTATACGATTGCTAGTTTGCGAAACCATATAATAGTGTTTTGAAGTAAACGAGCTGATATTGTATTTTCACCGCACATAGCTAGTTATAGATATGAGGAGAGCGATTACGAATATAGCTGGCTGCCGTTTTATAGCAGGAGTTTTTGTTGTCGCAGCTTAACTGCTGACGTCAGCGTTTGACGGTCATCAAAAAATCTTTCAGCTGGGCAAAACTCTTAGAAAATTTGTCAACCACGAGACAAACGGAAAAAATCATGAATAAAAACACTCTTCTGTTTTGCAAAAAGTGTATTTTTCGCTTTTCTAATTTTTTGCTCCAAGCGCTTGCCTGCGTCCACAAAGCGTAAGTGCTTTCAGAATAAATCTGAGAAAATGAACGTCTGCTATAGACCGCTATTGCCTTCCACTGGTAAGGCCACTTTGATAGTAAACAGAAAGTCCTATCAAATTATCATCTACACGACGACCTGACCAGACGACATACAGGAAAGGCAATCCATGCATTCAGTTGAAACGTGGGGTTGCTATCCTGATACCTGTGGAATTATTCGCCCCTAGAAGCGGAAGGCACTATCGGCTCTCCGAGTCACAGAGGAGTTCCAAGAGAAAAATCAAAGTGGCAGACCGTTTTTGCTCCTCAGCTTTTTCATATTTCGTTTACTTTTTTTCGAGGTTTTACGGCGCAGAAGGCCACAGCGATTTTCCCTCTTGTTCTGCCGCCGCCGCCGCCGTCGTCGTCATCGTTCTTTGTAAACCTCAGCGGCAAAAACGTGAAAACGTGCCTGCGACGCTAGAACCTCTTCATGCATTGTCTGTCGCTTCTGGGTCGCATACTTTAGAACAGGGGTTCTCAACCGGGAGTAAATGTACCCCCTAGGGGTAAATGTATCCCTAGGGGTAAATTTGACCTATCCTGGGGGTAAAGTTAATGATGCTGTTGTACATTTTTCTACAGCGCTAGTGAGTAAGCAAAAAGCAGGGGGTAAATTTTATGTTAGGAAGCTGGCAAGGGGTAAATGGGAGAAAAAGGTTGAGAACCCCTGCTTTAGAATAACCACTCCATGCAGCAATTTTCATAAACAGCAATTTAGCGAATAAGTGAGTGATGACTAACCAAGCACCCGCGCTATGCTCTCACGCGTGACGTGACGAATAGAAACAAACATGCTATAATGGCATTTTCAATACACCGCAGAACATTGCTGAGCCATAATTTCTTCCACGTAATGTAGCAAACACGATTGGAAAAAACGTCGATCTACCATCCTTCCAGTTTAATGGAAAAATCGTGATTAGGCAAAAATTTTGATGGCACTATCAAAACCACTTTGAAACGTGAAGTATAAGGTGAAAACAAACCAAATAAAGGATGAGATAATCTTGTGCAGGGTTACGTGGGATGCCTCATTTAAACAAAAATGTAATGTTACATGTGCAAGTCCAACGCATACCACATCTTGAAAGTAGTAATACTGCATGTCAACTTTTGCTTCATATTTATAACTGCACCAGCGTCACTGACTTAGCGAAGCGTATAACAGCTGTAAACATTCGTGCGTTTGAAGCTTTGTAAAATCACCTGTGAATATTCGTCACTTATCCCTAAAAAGTAAAAAACAGACGAAGGTCATCGTTTTTTTTATTAACCGGAACTGTCAATAAACGTCAGCATCTCACCTTACTTAAGAAATCATCTATTTTTTCCGAGCTTCCATGCTTCGCGCGGTAGCTGTTACTACTCTTACGTCCCCTTTTCATTGCCCTTCTGATCGCAAACGACAGGTGGAGGGGCCGGATGTGGCCGCGGGCTGTACGTTGAGGGCATTTTAAAGGTTCGCACTTGTTGGTCACACTTAAACTTACATTGATATTCTATTCTAGCTCTACAACTTTCTTTGAACCTACCCTACACTTTAAGTCTAGGGCTGTGGTTCCCAAGGTATGGGTCATGAGTCGACCCAAACAAGGGTTGTGAGGGGCCAAAAATGGGTCGCGCCGATGCGATCCAAACCTGAGTTGAATATTTTCAACGTTATCACTACTTGTTTGTCTTTAGCGTAGGTACTTCAGAAAAGGATAGATTCCTGACACTGAAAACGACTTGGCAAATATACCGCCAAAATTCATCCATACTATCATTATTTTCTTCATACGCTGTTTGAGGCTTGGTCGCGAGGTGTTCACCACGCTCAGATTTGGGTAGCGCCCAAAAAAGTTTGGGAACCGCTGGTCTAAGCAAGGTAATTTTATCAGGATTATCAATCTCTGCGATTGTTTGTTGACTTTCTTCAACGATTACCATATCTACCAAAACTCTATGAGGATAATTGTCTGATCGTCGTAGAGGGAAGAAAACATTTATAGAAACTGAGTGCAATTTGCAGCGAAGCAAAATGTTTCCTGGTCCAGATAATGACAATTAAATGAAAATGTTAGTTTTAATCTAGTGACAAATGTGGAAAGATCGAAGTTAAAGGTTATACTAGGTATCAATTGTCGCGGCGAACCACTGTTTGGTGAGGTCTGAACAATAATTTCTCTTATGCTCTAAATTTGGCAACATACGTAACTCTAATGTCAGAGAAACGTGTTTCTCCCATCTTTGAATCAAACTCCACAGAATTTTTGTAGACTTTTTAGGAATTAAACTGTATCAAATGAAAGCGTAATTTTTGACCAAAGGGCTATATAATGAACCTAAACAACCGGAATGATCTGTATACAATATGAATACATGACTTTATCTGGAGTGAGCAATGTCTCTACAAATTCTGAAAAAACTGGATTCAGTATCGATTGTAATAATAAACAATGTGTTTTTTTATGCACAGACAGTTATTCAAAACACGTGCGCATTGTTGTTGTGCAGTAAAAAAGGAAGAAAGGAAGTACAAGAGTAGGTACGCGGTTTTATAAAACTTTTTCCCTTGTCAGCATTCTACAGCAACTAAAATTAAAAAACAAAAAACTTACTGTCTAATCATGCACCATGCTCTGTTGGGACGCAAACAAAATATTTAGCCAACAATAAGTTCATAAGAGTTTGCCCTCTCCAAGAATTTAAACAGCTATGCGCACATGGAACAAGAGAAATGCAAACCGAGAAAGGACATTCCATCTGCTTCAAGAAATTTGAGGGAAACGTAAGAAGCGAGTCAAGCCCTTATGACGATACAACAGAATGAGTGACCAGACAAAGGAAAACGAGTCAAGCGCAACGTACTCGCACAATATAGTTTGTGTTATACGAAGCCGCCGAAAATGTACTGCTCCGTTGTTGTACACATTTACTTTTAGTATTCTTTCATCATTAGATCAGTTGAATAAAGCGAAGCTATGACTGAGCTAAGCTCACCCTAAGTTTTGACAAGGATTTAGTTTTTAATGTGGTTCCTAACCCTTGCGGGAAACTAGTGGGAAGAGGAAAGCACAATACCAGTGGCGTGGCCAGCCCAGATATTTCAAGTGGGCCAAATATTTTCACTTTTAAGTGAGTAACAGTATTTTATTTGGGACACCGCCTCTCAAAGCAGAACATGGCAAAGTATACTAGAAACTTGGGAGGACATGGCTCCCTTGCCCCCTCTGGCCACGCCAATGCATAAGACAAGGTGTCATATATTTAAATGTTTTTGCCACGACGCAGCTACACCTTTTCCAATCATTTCCGGGAGTCGGAATGTCAACGCCACTGCCACAACGCCAGTCTTCTACACTTGGCCGAATGGAAGCCGAAGGGCGTCTCGTGAGCATGGCTGCCACATTGCAACAGAGGAAAGGTCAAGATTGGCAGTTCCCGATTACTGACGTCACGTTTTCCANCGATCCNTTAGAGGCACGTGCGTAATTAACGTATTGCGGCAAACTTGCAAGCTGGGCTCAAGCGATTTTGAAGTCAACGCATTCCCACGCTGTTCAGACCGCATTCACAATCGGAAGGAAGCTGTCCACTTTTTAAAAGCTTCTCCTTGCAATTCGCTCGTAATTGGAATGTCATGAATTGGCAGTCGAAAAAAATATTTTCTACGCGCGTCCGCGACCGCAGCGCTTTTGCATCTCGTCATTCTTTCGGCTTGGCTTCGATGTTCGTAATCGTATTAGGTATATCTAAGGATCTACGACCTCGCACTGACAATCGCCGTTTCGATCCATTAGAAAACAGTGTTAAACGTGAAGAGTTTCACTCAATTTTAACAATACTCGCGAAGTTTCTAGAACACAAAACATCGTTAAGGTTCGAGTGTAAGAGCAAAGCTCAGGCCAGAAATCATCTACCTTTTCTCCTCGTCCAATTCTTAAATGCTTTGACTCGCATATGTCTGTCGCTACGAACTTGACGTTAGAAACATCAGAGGCTGTCACGAATTATTAAGCGTCAAACCGGTACGCGTCAAGAATGAATGTGCGGAAGATTTGCGTACTTGTACTTTAACGTGATTTTGACCGCGCAAGAAAATCTCCGACTGCATTTGCGAAGCCCTCGACTGAAAACCACTACTTTTCTATGGCTTACTCGCTTCGCCACTTCGTCGAATCCAGTAATACGAATGACGTGCTTCATTGATACTTGCGAATAAAAAAAGAATGCAGCTTCTTTCATGCGCTAGAAAAGGAGCAATTCCGTCGATAAATCGATAACGTATCCTCTGCAGGCCTGAAACTTGGTATGACCTCATTTTTGCTACCAGCTGGTGAGCACACACATTTAAACTCGCAAAACAGCCAAATTGTCAAGCTTTTATGCTGTTTGAAACAAGAATCTTCGCAGGTGTCGGTCTGACACCATAAAATTTGTCGACACACTCCAAATTTCGGGAATAGTGGGCATGTGTTGTGCAGAGGTGAAGTGACGCCGCTTCTGAATTAACACAAAATTGTTCCCTCTTACCTATCAACCAAGCTTTAAAAATCTGACAGCATACAACTGATCATTCTGCACGCTCCAATCAGTTGGCCGTGCCAAGCAAAGTTGCGCGAAAGCTCTACAACTAACGTCAGAACTCATTGAAACGCTATGTGGAGCAGTATTGAAATGAGCCGTTAAATTTTCTGGTCAAGATTCTTATCGTCAAATCTCGTAGAATACATGCCTAGAGCGGAATCCTAACTTAGGTAAATGTTCAGCATTTCGCGTGGTCTTGCAGTGGAATTTAAATCCACCCGCAAAATGTCAAGCAACCTGGCAGATCCAACGAGCCCCGCGAATCCGAGGCGAATAGCTGACCTATTTTAGATAATATGTGTGAACTACAGACAACACTGCTGAGAGGATTGCGAAACAAAACATCTCTATTGTCCTTTAAACTGATTGTCAACTGCAATACCGTGCAACGATTCGGCGTTTTCACATGAAGCGACTATTCCGTTGCAGGCAGCAAGCCAGATTAAACCATAAACAAATCCAGTCGCGACTGATCAAGCCTAGTGCTGCTCGAGGCCCTCGTGCTTGGCACTGTGTGCAACCAAAGTGCAATTATCCATTGCCTGGTAGATTGTAGCAAATTACAAAAGGCTCGGCATGCAGTACACCATCTGAATACTGCTTGCACGAAAGCAACTGCCGAAAATTTACCGCAAAGCATGACTGGCGAGCATGAGTAGTACAAGCAGTGTACAGATTGTAACTAAGTTGGGTACTTCACAATTTCATTAAAACGGTTAGCCTGTCGCAATGATGTCACCTTAAATCTGCTGCAAGAGGATTCGGTTGGCAGAAAAACGTTCAGATACACCCACCGTGGTATGGCAGCGATATAGTACAACATTCTTCGGGTGAAAACATTCCATTTGTCCCATACTCGAGTGCGCGCATTCTCTCTGATAATGTGTACATTTTATTTCTGCATTACATTTACTTTGCGCTTAAAGTTACACGGAACATGCAGCGGATTGAGCTCGGCAGATTCAAAGAAATGTTCAGTGGAAAACTAACTCCTTGCAGCAGTCAAAGCAATTGTTCCATCTTTCCAAAATCCCAACACTTAATGTCGAATGTTGTTCATACAGACATGTAAACTCTTCCAGTTTTATAACGTAGCCATCTGCTTTAACCAACAGCACTCTTCCACGGGCCCGTACGCTGCTTGGGACACCAGGGGTGGCGGAGAGTTTTCTGAGGAGACATATTTTTTTCAAACTATTTCCAACACATTTTTCCAGGTGGGGAGAAAATTTTTCTAGGGGGGATTCGCCCGCCCTGGTTACAGGCCTGCTCCTCCACCAGTGCTTCTGTTTCGATTATAAAATGCGATTTGCTAGACGCAGCAAAATTACAAAACGCATTCTGGTCCAAAAGAAGGTATCAAACTTGACATTGTAAAGGGCCAACTGAACTGCGCCCACGCACAGTCCCGTCGCCACGGGGGGCTTATGGGGGCTTAGCCCCCCTAACGAAGCTCCAAGCCCCCCCCAAATAGAAACATGAAACACTATAAATCAGTTGAGTTTTGGTAAACTTTTTGAGTGTCAAACCCCCCTCACAAACCCAAAGCCCCCCCGCAAAAATGCACAGTCCCCCTATTGAAAACTTTCTGGCGACGGTTCTGCCCACGTAAACGTTAAGATGAACAAATATATTGCAACAGATGACCACCAAACAGGTTTCAGGACCAGATATAAAAGGTTGCTGAAGAAGTTCAAAATTAATTTTTAGCCACAGTGACCTTCCTTAGAAATATTCGCAAGTATGCAATACCCGTCGCTGGCTTAGATCTCATGAGGAGCGCCCAAATTAGACGGCAGTGGCTTAGCCTTAGAGTTAAACGGCATAATCAAACCTATATACCTTGTATACTGTCTTGCGAGATTGAGTCCCCTGCGAATTTGCATTTCCGACATCTAATGTGTGCTTTCAAAACTACAAAATGCACAGGAAACTGGTTTCATTAATTCTTATCACTTTCCTGAGTTAAGCTAACGAGGCAGGGAATGCCACGTTTAACAAAGACAAGTCCAAGTTGAGCCTGCGAGGGAAGTATAGCGCGGCCTGTGGTGCGTCACCACTTTGGCAAGGTGCGGATCATGACATTTTTGGGAAATATTTGCGGATTATCAGAAACAACAGAGATAAAATCTACGATCTCAAAGCAGTGTTGCACTTGGTTTCATTTTGGTGAAGCTGTGTTGTCGCTTCAAATACTTCCGAATTGTTTGCTTCTTTTTGTGGACTACCCGCTGAACATCACTGGCATTGTTGTGAACCAGCAGTACTTTAAGACAATCCCGGTTTCATCACATTAATTGCTCAACTGGCGTGTCTTCTCTATGCAGCATCGCGTTGCATTGGACTGAATGATGTAGACGCAACATTTAGAATGAACTGGTAGTCTAACTTTGAGTACCATGTGTATTTGAAAATATAATGTCTGAAAATGTCGGTCCGGATCAAACTGTGTTTTTGTGTCTGAAATGCTGCTTAAACAAAGCTGAAGCGAAGCTTACTGGCTTAAGTCATTTCAGATGATAATAAAAAGATTTTGTATTTACCAAATGCTGCTTAAACTGGACTTCAAAAATTGCTATAAGGTTGAACCGGAAATGTTGTGCGTCATATGACACGCAATGAACAGGCGTTTGAAATGGCCAATCAAGCTATGCGCGTCATTTTGAAACGTTCAATTCACGGTATCCTTGAAATTGTTATCTACCTGCACCCGAAAACCACGTCTAGCAAACGTCTGCCGGCCTGAATATCAGGGTCATCTCGTTAAAATGGACACTTCCAGTTACCAGCACATGTACGTTTGAACAGCAGTCTTGGGTCGTCGCTTCAACGCCACAAACCTCAGTTAAGAAGCTTGCACTGCTTCACAAAGTTGAAAACAAATGTTTTCTCTTCACCTTAACGCGTGCCAGGTGTTTCTGGCCTCAGCTATATGTCATTCTGCTATCATCACACTGCCGGCAGCAGACAATCTTAACATAACCCAGAAGGAAACGTCGGACAAGTAACAGATGAGTTTTTTCGCAGATATACGTAAGCCTCTGTTCGATGAACCCGAACTAAACAAACACCACCGCAAAAGTAAACGAACAAACTGCTTTGTCCGCATCACTTGGACAACCTGCCAGTTCATTTAAGCTGTTTGCGTGACATTTCAAACCTGCGGCCAACCTGGTAGGTCTGTTCCAAAGCTGGACAAAAACCTGAAGATCTCTAAAAACAACCAGACGGGTCCGGTTACTGTAACTTTGTGAATAACGCTTCGCGACCGATGCTCAGGTTACAATCACCGAGCACAGCTCCCAAATACAGTTCCGCTTGTCTCAAGTGCCCGCATAAAACCCATTCTCTGGCTTACTTAATTTGTTGCGTTATTCACGCAACCACTGTACGTTCAACGAAATAATCCTGCTTGATTCGGATCGATCAAATAGGAACACCGTAAGCTTTATTTCGACAAGGGTGCAAGCAACCGGAAAACTTTATGAAGAAAAACGATTTCCGGGAGAAGCTTTCGAATTTGCCTGTACATACCAACTATAAAAAATTCGCAAAAGCACAATATTTTCGGTATCCCATTGCGCAGTGACCGTCCAACTTATCTCCATGGTTGCAACTTTACATAATATAATGCAGAAGCAAAAAAAATTTTCTCTCAAGTTTCCGTGTTTTTGACATTTCGATCCACGCAAAAAATATATTTTCTTTTGAAGCGAGAAGTCAACACTTTACAGTGCAAACCAGACAATTTCTCTTTCTTGTGGTCCTGTTGAATTTCATTTTTTTAATGAAGCTTATGTTACCTGCGGTATGCAGCGTGCAACCACGTTGTATTGCTTACTTCAGAAAACACATAAAGTATTTTATACGTGAGGCACATCTGGCAGCAACTGACCCAAGAACACCTTAACAGTAGTTGATGGTGTTCAAAAAGCAATCTGTCGTGAAATTAAGGGGAAAGCTTGGTTCGACAAAAGATAAAATTAAATGAAGGAAACAGAAAGTTTGAAGACTGAATCAAACTTTCCTTAATGCCATGAATGTACATGTTCGTGTGCAGCGCATGATGCGCTTCTCCTTATGCCGTAGCAGCCCTTACATGGAAATCTTGATAGATCACGTGGTCCTGACAAATCACGTGGTATGAATGTGGTGATTCACAAACGTGGGAGAAAAACTTTACCGCTCCTGAAACTTGAGTTGGCAGGGTGAAATTGTGCTGAATTTCACGCACTGTTTAGGGTTATGCAAGATGCACTTGGCACTAAATTTTCAGAAAAACTGGGCCGGAACGGAGTCACTTTTGGAGAAATATGAAAAAGCCCCTAGGGGCATTTGGCGTCGATTCACTCATTATATAGGGTTATTTTGAGCACGTCAAATTATTGTCATTTTGCGTTTGGCAACAAGCAGAAATGGGCCAGTGGAAGAGCAGGAGGAACACGTGAAAAATTGGGGCTGAGGCCACCAGTTGTAATAAAGTGGCTGCGTGTTTTGGTTATTTTAGTGACGACGAACATTGTGACGTGTTCACGTGTTCTTGTGATGATACTTTAATCTGTTTAATCGCAAACCTCTTGACCACTTTTTCTATTCGGTACAGAAATCTATACATATCCGGCCGATTGGCAACTTAATATATTCTGTACAATTGTGGTCTAAAGCCTAATCAACAACCATTCAAATTTTGGAGGAGCGCAATAGGCTGGAGCAAATTTGATTAAAATCGATGTTCAGAGCATGGGCACAATTTGGTGGGGGACGCGTCCCCCCACTTTTTTAGACGGGGGGGACATAATATGCCATGTCCCTCCCACAATTTTCTTTTAGGGTTTTATTTGGAGAGGTTTCAAAACTAAATGTGACGTTTGTCACGTTTTGTGTGAAGAGTTTTCATCATTAGATATTACACTTAGCCATGTTGATGTTGAAATAGAGATTGGTGTGGAATCACTGTTTCTGATATTTTTATAAATTTTTACTTCGAAAATGATTTTTAGCATTTTGCAAGTTTCCAGAGACCGCAAAAGATTGTTAACGCCTCTGTCCGAGATTTAGCCCAGTGTGGTTTACTGTAAGAAAGGTCACTATCATAAAACAGTGAAGTTTAACGGCTGCACACGTGAGAGACCACAGTACAGCCGTGATTTGTTTCGTGCAAAAACGTTGGCTAACTGGTTTTACTGTAACGTTGGTTGTCCACGTATTCAGAAACAGACAGCGTAAAATTTAAAGCTGCAAGTGTATAATGTTAAAAAATTACATTTTCAGGCAAACCTCTCCGAAGTTTTTGCTGAAGACAAACAGCAGCACTAATGTGGAGACTTAGTTTTAAGATGGGCAGTTTTGCAAAAGACTGTCTTCAACCATCAGTAAGCAGGATTTCCATCAAAACTTTAGAGGAGTATTGACCCAGCTATATATTGTCCTATACCTCAAAACTTA
>JGI24158J21664_10010692_pt1 | contig 12232 bp, 5 predicted proteins | sample Ectturendosymbi3_FD_21664 | JGI IMG/M metagenome (IMG submission 21664) | reverse complement strand
AAAATTACGCACTGTTGCTAAGATCAAAACTCAAGATTACAAAAATTGAGCACAATTGCAACTCCTCCACTAAACACAGCTACAACACTGTTCAACGAACAGTAAACAAGTGAACTGAACCAAGTTAAGGTGAGTTGAACCAAGTTAAGGTGAGTTGATGTTTGCCCAAAATTGCTTGCTTAATTGCAATAGACTTTTTCGTCACAATGAAAACTATACAGATGTGGATACGACCAAAATTTTTATGGAAAATTTTAGCAGAACAAGCAACAACAGATTGATTTTCACAGTAGAAGTAATAGCAACTTCTGGGCTGATAAAAATGAAATTTACAATTCATACACAGCCGAGTTCTCCGAAACGAAAAGTGGCACATTTTTCGTCACTGTCTCCCGAATCTTAGTAAAAAAAAACCCTCAGTTCAGACGCCGACACATTAAGTGGTCTTTCGCCAATCATTTGTCTCAGATATGTAGTTCACGCCAATTTATACAATTCCTACGTCCTCAATGGTTTTTATCGTTATTTGTTTTTTATGAACATGCAAGTAACTCTTCTCACCCTTTCGTGTATTATTCTATTTATTGCATTTCTGTTTATTGGTGGTTTGAGTCACAAAACTGCATGAATAAACCTACCCAACCTACTGTACCTACCCACTTACCGACACAGAAGCAACGGTCTGAAGCAAAAGGCGCGCGCACGGGCAACTTACGCTTCTCTGTTCGAGTGCATCATGATGAGACCGGCGACGAAGACGATCAGGCCAATCAAAGCGACAGGAAGTAACCAGGCAGTGTAAAAACCTGATAAGAGGCAGAATCGTTCGTTAGCGCACTGTGCGCAACAATTAAACGACCAGATGCAGAGCTGAGTGTAACTGGGGATTTTATCGTGTCGCAAACGCTTGTAGTTCACTCAGTGGTCGGCGATTTGTTTTGTATTACAGACCGGCTTAAGGTCTCAGGCATTATTTTCACGGACGGGCCTTCAAGGAGTGGCAGACAAATACATCAAAAATGAAGTAACGAATTCTGATTGCATGTAAATTTAATACGAATCTCCGCAACGCTGAATCAGTGGAAGCGTTGAGCTTGTTTCTCTGCGACGAGATGGGCCAATCTTGGGATGGTAGTAGACCATGGCACTAGCAGTGCGTGCATTCTTACGTCCAGATATTGTACAGTACTTCAAAACACTTCCGATATGTTTTTGATTTGAACAATAGTTTATTCTTAAGGTGCGGACCGGTAAAAACTGCATCGCGGACTAGTACCGGGCCGAGGGCCGGTGGTCGCCGACCCTACCCCCTCATTACGCGTCGAGTGCTTACGCCTGAGAAGACGTGACGATGTGAACGAGTTCTTTCATGCTGCGTCAGCGAAGGCAGGTCGCGTGCGAGCCGGGCTGTCATGAACGTGGCGGAAAGCACCGGGGAATGTGCGAGAGCGACGTCGTTCTTTGACCAATGAACGTGGAGGAGACGCAGCGACTGCCAATGGTTTGATTCCACTCCAAATTAAAAAATCGATGAAAAAAAACGCATCAGCACAAAGCTGTTTGGCAACATGCCAACTAAAGTTAACGCATTTTGATGATATGCGTCCCGGATAAGAAATGCATCTGACGTAACGAAATCTGACGTAACGAAACGAAATCTGACGTAACGACGTAATCTGAGCTTGACTATGGGCAAGAATGTCAGTGACGGCTGAAAATTGATGTGTTCCAATAATAAATAAATCGACCTGTGCCGAAGCCGAACTGTAACGCGAACGTCGATACTTTCGTAACGACAGGAATTATTGGAACAGAGTTCGAATGCATAACATAAGCGAAGCTCAGCCCCCTTTCGCGCACTCACAACCTCTCGCCGATTAGACGCAGTAACACACGGTAGACGTCGAGAATTACGAGGTTACTTCGCACTGGCGCGGATTACTGAGCGCAACACGTCGTTTCATATGCAAAGAGAGAAGAAGAGCGATCGCAACTCACCGAGCCACGCAAAGTAAATGCCGATCTTTTCGCCGAAGTAATCCCGGATGTGGTCCAGGGGTTGGTACTTGTACCATCGGCCCCAACGTGCCCAATATTCGCACAGAACCTGGCGCTTGTTCAAGGTGCTCGGAATCTGCGTTGACACAATCGACCGCGTCTACTTATTGCCGGTAACGCGGTATTCTGTGGTTGGAATGGAGTATTTTGCTGTCGCTGTGGTGCATAAACCTGGACTGTGGTTTTTTTTTTGGTGACGGCAATTGGCGGCAGGCCGAAGCCTGCATTGTGCTTCTTGCCGGGGCGTTTGAGGTGAACGCTCTTGCCCAAGGAGCGCTACGGCAATTCACTCAGTGGCTGTGGATAGAACACCCAACCTTCCAATTGGGAGGCGGTAACTTAACCACTGAGCTATTGCCGCCCCAGTGGTTGGCCTCACAACATTTTGGGTTGGTTGGAAACTTATCTTGCCATGAAGCATTGACTGAAAAAGAGCCTTTCAAAGTCTTATTTTTTTTGCACAGCCACATTTTTTGCACAGCCACGTGGGCCTGGCCGTTTTTGCACAGTTGCAAATGTTACTGGCTGCGGTCCGAACATCTGCAAGACGGGGTGGATGGGCACTCAGCAAAGAAATTGTCTTTTTTTCGACGCGCGGGGCTTATTAGCATACCTCCAAAATGACTGAAGATCTGCCGCGTTCGGAAACACCAGATGCATGCAGGCGTTAAAAAAAGCTTTCAAAACGAAAGAACTGCTGCTGCGTTAAATAATGCAAGGCAAACAAGAAGAAGAAAAAAGCGCAAATCAACAGCCGTAACCACACTCTTCTCACCGTTTCATCGAGTGGCTTAGACAGCTCGTAGGGCCCGTCGTGCAGCGGAAAAGCGGCAGCGAAGACACCTTCGCTCAGCAGGCGATCGATCCCTACATCAACGAAGCAGCAAAACTTTAGTAACAAAAATCAAACTAGCAGTAACACAGATCAACGTAACAGCAAAAAAAATCAAAAGAACAGTAACAAAATCAACGTAACAATAACAAAAATAGAAGTAACAACAACAAAAATAGAAGTAATAACAACAAAAATAGAAGTAACAACAACAAAAATCGAAGTAACAATAACAAAAATCAAAGTAACAATAACAAAAATCAACGAACCAACGTCAACGAAGCAGTAACAGGCCTAAATCGGACCGCTCAGAAATAGTTTCTATAAAACAGAGAAGTCCCGTAGCGAATTTACGCTTGCGTTTTGTTATCACTCGCCTCACTAGGACAAAAAAATCATTTGCTAAAAATTAACGCCATGCTGGCGTTAACAACAGCTAGCAATGTCGCTCTTTTCTTGTTCGACCTGACAACACAATATTTTTTTCCAAGAAAAACCATTTGCGCAGCAGAGACGTTTTCACGAAAGAGACATAAGACCGCGTATGGTCAGGGCCACCCACCTATTTCTGCGCACTTCTTCTTGCCAAAGACGGTGGTCTGTAAAATTTCGTACGTAATCCTGCTCCGTTCGGTGCTTGAAAAGTAAGTGTCGGGATTGTTGATGCCATAAAAACTGAAAAAGAACGAGAGGCGACAGTCAGGCCACGGTGTAGCCGGCTATTGCAATAAAATATTGTTGACAAACAGTGGAGGCAAACATATGCACAACTATCTTTTCGATCACTTACGCATTTAAACTTACTTGGACTGTTTTGATTTTCTGAAGGCACATGTGAAATACAACTTCGGTCGATTAGGAACTTCCAATTTCATGTAGTTCGGCAAACGTAGCTTGCTGAGCATGATGGCAGATCCGTGATGACTTTTGTACTGACGCGGCTGTAAGCAGTGAAAAAACGCCACGTGATTCAATGAAAGATCAGGCCGACAACAAATGAAAACCAAAAGATAAATTTTGCTCGCTACAATAAATGTCAGGTGCATTGTTTTCACCTTGTTGTTATGTCGATATAGCGACATGTCTAACACCAACTCTTACGTTTATCACTGCTGCCAAAAAAACTGCTGCTGTTACAAACGACTTGCGGAAGGCGCAACATTCGTCGCCAATTACAGAAGTCGGCGGAAACGCATGCGCGCGCTGCTTACGTCAGTGCATCCGCAGCCGCTGCAAACGTGATGTGTAAACTGCGTTGGCCTGAGGAAGGTTCTGGTAAGCAGGAAAACATTTGCTTTGCCTAAATTGGGTTCTGCATTTAGCTGAGCTCGGTTCTGCTCGAAGTGGAAACCCAATCTGAGAAATAACGACCTCTGTCTATTCACGCAGAGCTTGAAACGTTAATCAGGCCGTGTCTTTTTTAATTTAAGCAGTTATCGTTGCTTGCATTTACCTGCAAAGGCGCCCTGATGTTCAGTTCTTCGGCGTAGTGAGTTAGTAAGTCCCACGGACAGCTGAGTTTGTGGTACTGTATAGCCTTGTCCTCGGTAAAAGTCGTTGCCTGCAATGAAATTTAACCTTTAACATCTCAGCGTCACCGCCATCGGAACAAACGCTTAAAGTTGTTGTTATTTTTTTTTTGCATTCACGAACTGGCCAATGTCTAATCTCCCCCCAGATTGATTTTTTTGGAAAAGTTCCAAAATAGAAGCTTAAAAACATTTTATAGACTCTTTCAACCTGAATTGTACAAATGCTGCCCCAAGTCACATTTACATCATGTGTTTTTGTTACAAACATGAAATGTAGATCATCTGCAAAAATTAAAAGTGAACCAGGTTTTTGAAAATAAGCAAATAAAAATTTTTAATGTTGTTTACGTTGGCATAGTTTAAATGAAATTAAAGCCGCTTGTGAAGTATGCATCAGCACATGAAATAAGAATTGCAAAATTATCCACACAAAAAATTGCAGTATTTTATAATAACCTACAACCACACTCTACATCTTTTGTAAATGCACATTATGACTTTAGACATCAGACTCTTTCATCCAAACATTACAGATGGGGAGCACAGCAAACACTGGGAAATGTGTAAAGAAAAGTTGAAAAAAAGTAACGGGATTTATAGCAATATTTTTGCATCAGAAATCATGACCACACACTGCATTTCAACATCATTTTCTAGGCCATTGTTTACTACAGCAAAAAAGTTCTTCATCGTATAAGCATCAACGACTAACCTCTTCAATCAAAATTCCTTGCCTCCGTAAATTTCGCATGAATTTTCCTCTCCACTTCTTATGTTGCTTTTCAAGATTTGAGGTTTTCCTTCTTTCTTCAATTTCTGCTTTGGTCAAGGTTCTCTTGACAATACTTCTCTTCCTAATTCGTTCCTCATTAACAAGTACAAAATCTAAAAACATGAAATAAGAGTATCTGTGATAAATACTTTTCTACATATCCTGAAAAATTGGGAGTTGCAGAATAAATTCAAGCCTGACAATACATACAAGATCTTTATTCAATTATGAAATTTAGCTTTTCCTAATTTTTGGTATGACAAAGTACAAAGGAAACAGTAGGCTTAGGTTCAAATTTTTGCTCTCAACATAACAATGAATGTTAAAACTTTTGTTTAAGGAACTTTAACAACAAATCAGCAAAAGTAACTCCTGACATGCAACGCTAACTATCCAGTATATAATTCAGCAATGAAGAGTATGAACCTAATTCCGAGTTACTATACTTCAAACATCAAGTCAAGGATTATCCTAAAAATTTATCAGTATTTTTATGCAAGAAGGTGATGAAGTTTCCAGAACAAAGCAAAGAGACTAGTTGAGTGCTCACCTTATTTCTTCTTGCAAACATATTCATAAACATCAAAAACGAGAACAGCTTATTTTGCAATAAATGAAATCAATCTTGATAAAACAAATTAAATTCATTGAATCATCTTCCTGCACAGTACATTAAAAAAATAAAACCATAAAGTTACCAATCTTTGTTTTTCCATCTTTGAAACAATTGACCACAGTATGTCCTTCATTTTTTCGACCAGAATTAACCTCAGGTTGTTTTCCACTTGTGTCATATGATGATGATAATGGAGTTTCTGAAATTCCCTAAACAAAAAAGCAAACACCGTTAACTCATTGTAAAAGTGTTGGCAAATAGTGGAAACTCACACAACGCATCACATTGGGAAGCTGAGCACCATGAATACAGCGTAACCACATGTAAATCAAAGACAACAAGAAACCTAAAGATCACTTGTAAATCAAAGACAAATATTAACGATAAATCACATATAAGGCTCAAAAACAAGTTCAAGCAGGTACAGAAAAAACACAAAAAAATTTTAAAATATCTGACTCTTATTCTTTGCCAAGTCACTTTAATGCACATCGGCGAAGACTAAATAAAATCAATAAAATTGCTGTCTTGATAAAATGGTCTATTAATTATCAATTTTAGGAATAAAATTACAGGCTCAGAATACAGCCAAAATACTTGAAAAGAATAAAAATTGGGTTTTAGCTAGAAATTTGTGAATGAGGAAAATTTTTGTTGATAGGTCTAATGACGTGGTTTCACAGTATGCCCACTTTAAAAAATTAGGATACAAGGCAATATATTACAACAGCACACAATTTCAACTGCTGTGGCTGACTGATTAAAAAAAGAACACAAAATCAAATGAGACAAAAGACAGGGATTATCAGAACCAAAACACTTCCTAGTTTTGAAGTGGTCTGTTTACCAAAGAAATGCATATAACGTTTTGAGAGGTCACGATACCTAGAAAACATAAAAAACTATTAATGCCTTGTAAACCATTGTCCAATGCTATAAAAATGTGATAAGCTGCTTGCTGCTAGTTTTCCTCAAAACAGGTGACCTAGACATCTTGTGATCTTATCAGTGTTGGTTGTTGGCAATCTTAGTAGATGCCTCCATGATTTTATGGAGGACTTTGGAAACAACACGAACTTGGCCATTACTGCAAGTGCAAATCTAGATATTCCTTAACAATTCTAAATTTCAGAGTAACTTCAGCTATCTTAACAATCTTAGCAGTGCTGTCTATTCCAGTGACCTCAAGCATTTAATTATTAAACCAATCTTAGTCTTCATTGGTCAAGTGGCCTTAGTACCTACCCCATTTACAGAGTTGTTAGAAAATTTATTGTAAGTTGCAAAACCTAGCAAGAATGCTTAAAAACTATAGCAATATTATGTGTAGTATTACCATACCAAAGCCAAGAGAGGGTGGTATATATAAGGGAAAGTTAATAATGCAGCCTGTTTTTGTCTCTAAAGCATTTGAGCTGCATACTAAAAATTTTTAAGAATTTATACAATCTGTCAAGATATGTGACAGAACTGAGTATGAACGAAGTTGCACTGAAAAAAAAAAAAAAAATTTTGAAAGATATCTTTCAAAAAAGAAATTGAAGCCTGGTCCACAAAAAGCATTTTGAAACAACTGAGTCAGACATGACATCAAAAGTCCAGGCTATAAACGGTAAGAAAAACTTAACGATAGACAACATGTTCCAAAACTCTTAACACTTTGAGAGCGGGATATGATATATTCGTACTTTGAAATCGGCCTAAAACCAGCAGTTGTCAGTTGCCTTACCAACACCATAGCTCCTCCGCTGATTGCGCTAGAGAGCTGTTCAGGGCTCAAACGGATCGGCCAGTCATCTAGTCTGCGCTCGAAAAAAGTTTTTTGCTTGGGGGTTGCGAATTTTTTGTGACGTCATAAGCAGGGGCACATCCAGGGGGTCTGTTTGGCTGTCATGACAGGCCCCTTTGTACCGCAGGTAGGCTACTCAGCATTAAAGTCGATAATACAATATCAAACGCTGTCACTGCAGGTCTCTAATGCAGGTGGTTTGGAACAGGCAACAGCCTACATTTCCCTTCTAACGTTGCATAGTACTATTACAAAACAACAATGTCCCTGCCTTGTCTAAACGGCACCTGCACAATGACATGAAACAATTCACGTTTGTGAACACTTTAAATTGATATTGTGTCGAATGCACATGTTTTGGAATTTCCTCCTCTGACAGTGCCAACTCCAATGCAAGCAAAGCTGTCAAAAGCTCGTACACTGCCATGTACACGCAGAGCTGTTTTGTAATATTTCGCTTCATGGCGAGAGGACACAGTGTCCAATCGCAACTGTTTTGTTTTGAAATTTTAGCCTAAGTTTTATCTGCTGTTGCAAAATGTCATACATTGATTTCGAGTTTGATTTGCTGTTGCAAAATATACTATATTGATTTTGTCCTATTTTGATCTACTGCAAATTGTCCTATATTGATTTCAAGTAAGTCACTTTTACATTACGATGTAACATCATCAGAGCAATTGCAACTCAATCGTTCTTCTCCGCAGTGATTTCGCAAGAATATTTATAACAGCGCCATATGTGATAGACAGCGCTCCACAGATGCAGTCGTGCAGCTGATTGTCAGCTTCGAATTCATAAGTGTATGTATGTATGGAAATGGATGAACAGCTCTCATTGCTGTATGGCTAACATTCGCTGAATGTTAAGTATCTTTTCAGCACCATGTTCCTAAGAACAAATATTGATTTTCACGTGATAACTGCGCTGTGGCCAAGGTAATAATAATTTGGAAATCTTTCCTTGTGTGTTTCGACAATGAGGTCAATACCACTATCTATTTTAAATAGTTATTGCGCTAGGCTACTAGCTTTACTAATCAAGTTTGATTGATTGGATTTTAGGTAGAACTTGATCGATATGGCATTTTTGGGCCGATACCGATGTTGTTATTTTTCATTGCCGATAACTGATGCCGATATTTTGCAACACTCAAACCACAGTTGAAAGACAATACTTCAGTGCGGTGAAGAAGCATATAACATGGAAATCTGCACAAACCTGGGTCACTAAGATAGTCAAACACCATGGTTTATTCATAGGCAGCCATCTGCTTACCGCGCAAAACCTGGGAGCGAATGTTACGTCATAGACCGGTTTATTGGGACGATTGAAGAGTGGTCTCAATATTGCGCACTAACTGATGCAGTCGGAAGGCTGTGCGTCATAAGGAACAGCACAGAGAATTTGCGTTAATTAATCATAGATGAAGTAGCAACTTGGGTTTCCAAACACTCCATGCAGAAAACTAGTGTAGCAGCTTTTACAAACAAATATTGCCGATATACAGTATATCGGCAGAATTTAGCTGATATAATACTTTGGCAGCATCGCAAAATTGATCGGTCGATGTCTAGTCTTAAGAGAAAGTATAGTTTTATACTGAAAAGTGATAACAAAAGCTGCCCTTCTGCGACAGACCCCTTTTTTCCAGGCTAGATGCGCGACTGGTCATAAGTGAAGTAGTTTTGGGGTCATTTTGGCTCATGTTACCTGACCTAGGGCCCAACTGCTGGGCCAAAGTGTTTCGCTGAAGTTTTCATTGGAAACTAGGTTCGAGTCTGAGGTTTTTGAGCCTTTGATCAACTTTCTAGCATTTCTGGATAAAAAGTTATGATCTGAAATAAACAAATTAATTATTTATCTAATGAACTAATTGGTCAAATATTTTTATCACTTCAGATCATAACTTTTGAACTCAAAACCCTAACAGGTCATCCAAAATATCAAATGACTTTGATTTTAGCTTAGTTTCCAACAAAAACTTCAGCGAAATACTACCATCTAACAGTTTGGGCTCAGGGCCAGGTGAAGTGGGCCAAGGTGGCCTAAAAGTCCTCCACTTACAACGTCACTCACAAAAAATCCACATTACCCCCAACCAAAACACTTTTTTCGAGTGCAAACTACAAGACTTGCCGAGTCTTTTGAGCTATTGACTGGGTCTGCAGCATTTAATAGACCGGATAAATTCCCCCGTAAAGCCACGTGCGATCCAGCTGTTTTCACACGAACCACTTGAATTAACCTGGACGCAAAAGTGTTAAAAAGCAACATTCAAACATTCTTCCTAAATGTTTTTTGCATGTGCAAACCTAATAGAGCATCAAAATATGAATCAATAAATCCCCTAATACAGGATGGGGAATTAGCAGCCTACAGGCCAAATGTGCCCCGCCACATCGTTTTCAGTGGTCTATGGAAGCATTCAGGAAAAATCTTCAAATCTAATATTTCTTCTAATTTATCACAGTAAATCTAGTGCTGAGGCTAACCTGAAACAAGACTTGCTACTATTACTATCGACTTGCTTCCATTTCCATTGGAAGGTGTGGCCCTCAGCTGAACGTGACCTTCTCAAAGTCGCCCCCGAGACAAATTAGTAACCCACAACTGCCTTAATAAATCCTAATGGGATTAGCTAATTAATTTGTGCTTTTTGGGGACATAACATGGCTAACCACAAAAGCTACGAGGCCAATCAAGGGCTCTGAAGATGCAGGTTTGTGCCTAGTTTTTCTTGAAAGAAAAAAAAGAAATTGCCCCTTGAATTTCTCCTCAAGCTCTAATGACATCATCCCAAAAACATTGACCTGTCCTGCTTTTTTTGTCGCCCCTACAAAAGTTCAAACCCAAAACCAAACAAAAATTTTTGGATCAAAACTACAAGACTTCCTGTGTCTTTAGAGGGTTTGAACAGCTCTCTATTTTCTATTGGCTGACCAAGTCATGGCCAGTTATGTGCCAGCCAAAATAGTCAAGACTTAAGGAGTTATCTTTTTTCAGTTTTTGCAAACCTGTTTTAGGCAATGATAATGTTTGTATGATTTCTCATAACTAAACACAAAACTTAAAATATTACCTGTGAATTATTCAATCCTAACAATTTGCACAATGTTTTCAGATACTAGTACAGTGGTTCAAGTTCGAAACATCTTTAAATGTAAAACTTCAGGGGCTATCGTATTAAAGTTAAATTACTACAAATATCACCTGTTCAATGGTTGAATCATCTAGAATAGGTCTTTTTTCTTCTTTTGTTCCATGAAAACTTTTAAACCGAGAAGCAAATCTATCCATATTGCAAAAAATGGAATTCAGGTTTCACATTTTTCACTATGGGTGATTAAGACAAACAATTAACTTAAATGCTAGCATAAAGTAACCAGGGCCTTGACCAGAAAAACAAAATTAAATCATTATGAAAACCATTGCAATATCAATAGTTGATATCAATAGTTGTGAGGTTGTGCTATAGTTCACTTTCTAAGTTGGTGAAAAGCATTTTTCAATAGTTATTTAACCTTCAGATTTGTCTGAATGCTTTTTCCTAAAGAACAAAATGGTTATTATCTGGGCATTTAGTCTTTGGATATAAAGCTAACTTTCAGTTAAACGTGAATCTTACACTTGGATAGACGCTTTAAGTAGTTCTCACTAAACATAACTACACAAAAAACAATAATTTTTACTGTAATTTTGTTAAGATCACACCAAAGGAGAACAGTTTATTTTCCAGTTTTGATTTGCCACAGCTTGCATTTTGATTTATTAATTGACGTCACTTGAATTTGCTGACTTTCTTTGTTCTTGCTTTAACCCTGCAGCATTTTCCCTATAAATATTCCTTGCAGATCTCAAGACTGAGGATGCATTGTGTTACATGAAATTGATTTCCTATTAAAAATTTTGCTAACAGATTCTACTACGTTACCTTGTAACCTTGCAGCCTATCTTTATTTCACTGCAACTTCTTTCTGTACACATTTACCAACTAACAAACTCATTATTTTCAATTACTAAATACTAGTGTTTAAGTCATATTTTTTATTTTACTAAGTGACCAAATTCTTAAAACCATACAAACAATAGTTTTAGCATATGGCTAACACTTCTTCTGTATAGGCTAGCATTCTCAGCACATTCAACACTAGATAACTCCAGATTTTTGGTGTTTTTCAACCCAATTTTACACAAATGTTATTTTTGCACAAACAATCTTGTTTGAAAATTTGATGTTAATCAGACAAGTACATTTTGCGTTATATATTCAATTTTAAGTATAGCTACTATCAGGTAAAAAAATATAAAAACCACTAGCACCTGCTGAATAATCGAGTGGAATTCACACCACACCAAAGGTGTTAAAAAATTCACAAACTGCTAGATAACGCTTATACTTCAAACCCCACATGCCTACTACAATTTACAATTTTTTTGCATGCTAATGTTAAATGTAGATCTTACAGTCCAGGTGCCAAGCTTACGTACAATGTTATGGTGCTGGTGTGCAGTAACATTCACTGAAAAAAGCAACTAGGCCTACGATATAATAATAATAATAATGATATTTTATTGCGGACTCATGGTCCATATCACAGACACAAGAGCACAAAAAGTGTATAGCTGTACA
>JGI24158J21664_10010688_pt1 | contig 12236 bp, 8 predicted proteins | sample Ectturendosymbi3_FD_21664 | JGI IMG/M metagenome (IMG submission 21664) | reverse complement strand
GAACAAGTCACTGTAGAGGTCCAGGTCTCTGCATGAAATTGGTGGAAAAGCGAATTATTGTACATCGTCAAATTACTGCTGGCGCATGTAGAACCAAAAAAATTTATGCGATATATTTATACATAAGATGCTTGTGCGTTTTCACGCAATCACCGAACAATGTTGTGTTTTTGACTGGAAGCATCGAAATATCATGAACATGCCCGCAGATTATGGAGCAATAAGCCAGGTGTGCAATCCAGTCAAACTCCCATCTCTCAGAGGTGTTACCATGAAGGTTTTCGTTTGTCGAATTCACTTTGGGTAGACAGGGCGTTGCAGTTGAAAACTTTGAGCAGTCAGTCAAAAACGTTAACCGGAACCATGGAAAATACCGCAAAGGCGTCCGAGAAAGCATATAAGCGACCTACAGTACCAGGGGCTGCCACTCGAGTGATTCGATTTAACTCCTGCTCCCAACAAAACCACCTTCTCCACTGGAGTAGAAGGCGGGGGTGCAGGGGTTGCAACTTCACCCCCAAAAGTTTTGATTTGGTGAAAATCCGGGAAAAATGTGAGGAAATTAGGGCAAAATATGTGTGTGTCGTGTTTTAATTTCGTTATTTTTGGGAAAGTTTGGAGAGATTTGGCCATCCTTGGTTGAAATTCGGGAAAAATTGTGCTTGAAGTGCCTTGACTTGAAAAAATGTGCCCAGTGAAATGCTATCGTTTTTTTTGGAGGTCATTTTCTTTGAAATTTTTTCGGGAAACTTGCGGAACTTTGGAGAAGAATTCTTCGCACCCCCAAAAATTTGCCTGCTCCTACACGTATGACCTTCACTGATAATCACAGTTGAGATCTGCTGTCGGAAGTACCTGGCAGGTGGGGTGTGATGCAGACTTTGACAGAGGCCGAAGCTCTGTGAAACTGAACAGCAACTGCCCAAAGAGAGCGAAGCTCTGTCGGACCAGATTGCGGCTAGAATATGTACGGCGAAGCTCATGTTGGATGGAAAAGCGCGTTTCAAACAGAAAACGAGTTTCCGCAGAAATGCAGTAACTAATTAGTAGAAGGTGAAGCTTTGCTGAAAACCTAAAGCATTTTCACGAAACAGTAGGAGCAGTGCTGCTTATCAAAACAGTGCTCTGTGTTGTAATGAAACAGAGAGCGTGGCACATGAACCACTGACCAAAAACAGTTGGGTCCCATTGAAAACAATTATATGCCAAAATTTTCCCTGATTTAGGACTTGGAAAATGTTCCACTGAGAACTACAGTTCGCGCCTACATGGGTTACGCCAAATATTTGCAAAGGCTTTCTGACTTTAAATTATTTCGGCATTTTCTTAGAACTCTCACACACCGCGGCCACGGATCAAAACTCTGAATTCCGCGGGTATATTTGATGTGTTTGTTTGCGTTTGTTCCGCTCGAATATTTGTATTAAATGATTGCATGCACATAAAAACGATTGAAATTGAATAAAAGTTTAGCATGTTTCATGACAACAGAGACACGTCAGAAACTGTGACTTGATGCGTTGTTATTCGAATGTACCAAAATTAGTCCTTGGAATAAAGGTTAAGACAAGCTGCCTGCATAAGTATGTAAGATTCAGAAAGGACCAGATGTGTTCTAAAATCAGCATGTTAGCCCTGTCTCAGAGTGAGAGAGAGCAGACATAGGGTAAAACTACCAATAGAGCAAGACTGTTTGTTCTTTACCTCAGAGCCATCCTATAAATATATAGTTCTGGTTTTGAAATCAAAAGCAAGGAGCAAAGTAGAGCTTTCGAGGAATCTGCCTGCCATGCTGTGTTTTCATGACTGTGCAATGGTTCTGATTACATCAGGCATGTGCAACCTTTTCCACTGGCGGGCCACATTCGATTTTTGTATAGTAATCGCGGGCCGCATCAATTTTTATGGGATGAAACTTTAATCATTCTTTTAAAAATTGGTTAAGTGGTCACTCAACTGATGTGGAGCATATGGTGTAATTTCCTCGTTTAAAAGTACCAAACACATGTCAGCAACAGGCTCATTTGCAACAAACTAAGCGATAGACCTCGCATGAATAAGGCGACAGGCTAACTGTGAAGTAGATGAGACATATTGCATTATGACTTCTCTCAATTCCGTCAAGCATAATTTACTCGTTACATATCGTTACTCCGTCTCTTTCAAAGTTGAGTCGACTAATGCGCTGCTTGACGTTGAAGGTCTTTACAGAGTATCGGAAAATTTTCTTTCATGGAACTACAAGCAACTGGAAGTTGCCCAATCAAATGTTTGTCTGACAGACTGACTACTGATCTCCGTGCTTTGTTTTGCAATGTTTCATCTTTGAAAAAAAATTGTTCACAAAGATAGGTGCTTCCAAAAAGTTAAATGATCTTCAAGGCGACCTCCACTCGAGAATTGTTCGCTTTTTCGAACACGACATGCTGTGCATTAAATTGCCAAACTTTGAGACTGAATTACTGTTAAAATTGCTGCTTTTATGAACTGCAAAACAAAATACTCTTTTTATCATTGACTGCAACCTTTTCAACGTTATCTTTTCCTTCTTCGAATTTTTATCATTCTCCCTGCATTCCCAATCCCAACACTTGCAAAGCCACAAACAACAACAGCATCAAAAATCCTCTTAAATGATGTCAGACAAATTAAGTTGAAATCCTTTCTAACAACACTAGCCTACTCGAGGTAAAATCAAAACTCAGTTTACAAAAACAATTGCGAACTTCCTGCCAGGTCCTGACACATTGTTCGAACACTTTTACACAGCAAAGCCTCTTCAAGCCTCTTAATCACAAAGAAAAATTTTTACATCACAAAGAGTTTAATCTGCTCCGTAGCGTAACAATTACAAACGGCGCGAAAATTTGAATTCGCTTCGTGGTTTATGGTTCTCAGGTAATTAATTAAAAAAGTGTTACAGGTCTTTGTTCGACAACTTCAAGCGCTGTAAACCTCTGATAAAGCGCCAAAGCTTGTGTAAATGATTGCGAAAGGAGTAGCACGAAAAAGTGAGGAATATACGGTAATTCATGTTTAAATATCATTTCAAGATCATGAACGATACCACGCCGACCGCACCAAACAAGGCGGCGGGTCGCAGGTTGCACATGCCTGGACTACACGTATCCACATTTCAGCGACAATGTACCACAAGGGCAAAGCAGCTAAATCTGCTCGCAAGGTTTTTATTAGGAAAGCAATTTCGCGTCAATTACGCATTTTCAATCCTTATTTCAAATAGAATCCAAAGCAAGGAAGCAGGAAAACCATAATTTTACATCACTGAACCCTTTTCATTTTAATATTTAATACCAATGAATAAAAGATTCATTTGTCTATTGATATTTTCAAGTGGAACCGTGGCCTATTTGGAAATCGCAGTTTTTCCCTAGTAAATTAATGGCCACCAATTTACAAAATGTCTTGATGTTTCTCTCAGACGAAACATGAAAGAGCCCGAGGCATTTTCAATTAAACTCGATTGATACAAACTTTCAAGTTGTTTATCTGGTTGAAGTCTAAAGCTCGCTGCCAGCAACTTACACAGAACAAAATTCAATGAATTCATTTTTGCGCAAAAATGCCAGCCATGCCACTTACTGCGATACAGAACTTTTAAATAGAATGCACAAATTAACGAAACTTGAATGTACAATCGTGACCGAACTTTCAAACTGGGGATAGCTCCACGCGAAACGATTCTACGATAGTTAACGACTTCTAATATTCAAAGCCCATGACGTCAATTCCGTGATGTCACAGTCATATGAAGTTTTCAGACTGGTCTAGAAACAACTATATGCGGGGCCCAGGTCAGCTTTGCCCATTTTCCCCCAACTCACTTTTCGCATGCGTACTGCCACAAACTGCGCAGGGGCGCTCAAAATGAATTTGGGGTACGCGACTTTTCGATCTGGCCGTTTCGGTCTGAGCTGTTTCGGTCACAGGACATTTCGCTCTGGCCGTTTCGATCTGGGGACATTTCGGTCACGACATTTCTGTACATAAACAACTGATAACCTTTGTTTTTTGAAATGATTATACAGGCAGGCGAAATGTCACGCTAGCTGGTGCTATACCAACTCCCTTTGTTGTTGCAGCGAAGTGACAAACCAGTCTGACAGGTGAAAAGTCACGATAGCCGGTATACCCAGTGGCGATTGTAAGGGATGGCCTGGGTGGGCCATTTGTAGTTTTTCCAATAAAACCTTTCGTCGACTTAAGTACGTTTGCATTAAAAAGTTAACATGCAAGATTTCTGCAAGATTCTATAGTCTGACCGAAATGTCTCCAAACCGAAATGACCAAGACTGAAACGTCCTGTGACCGAAACGGCTCAGACTGAATCGGCCAGACCGAAAAGTCCTGTTCCGATGAATTTGTCCCCGGGCGCGGGAAACCAGGTGGTAAGTGGGCCTGTTTCGCTGCTGATAGGTCTGGAGTTCGATTCTCGGGCGGGTCTTATCAAGACCTTGCAAATTGAAACTGTAGCCCTCTTACCAGGCGCACGTTGTGGGGAGGTGCTGCGGAGCCTATCTATAGAACGCACACAACACTAGATAAATCATACACAAACAGACCTTTTAAACACTTATTCCTGGCACTACAAGATCACTGTGTGTCAATGCAGTTTTTCAATTTTTTAGTGATTGAAATACAAGCGAAAGGTATATTGATGTAACTAGTGTCCACAAAGACGACAAACAAGTGGTTCGATCGGCAACTTCTACAGGAAATCTTTTTCACGTAACAGTATGCATCCTCAGTCCTACAATTTGCGAGCAGTGCTTGCTGGTGAAACCTTAAAAGGCTAAAGCAAGAGCAGAGAAAGCAAACATACTCAAGAATAAAATTAATAAAATGAGAACAGTTAAAAAGAACATTAAGTGATCGATGCGCTTTATTGTGGCGCATTGAAGATGCTCTTTCTCGATGTGCTTATACAAAATTATTGTGACCAACATACTTTCTTTCCGGGGCTGTAACCAATAACATTTTGACAAGGTGTGTTCGAAAGGTGTAAATACCTGTATTTTTTATATTTAGTCAGCCGTCTTTGTACATAGTGTGCAGTGATTGGGCTGTCACCCGATTACGGAAGAATACATCCACGTTACGATTGCTGGGCTGTTACCTTCAAAGATAGGATGAAGTGAACGTGTGCTGAGCTTGAACATGTTTACAAAGAGAATATCGCTGAAATTTTCCATGAACTTGACCGCTGAAATCTCAACCCCTGATTTGATAGTTCAATTTAATTAAACAATTTTTATTTAAAAAACAACTGTTAGAAACAGGAAAACAGAGCGCTTGTTATCAACAGCAGTAACTATGGCATGTTCAGACTAACCATTAAATATCCAGCTAGAGACTAACATTTGTCCTTTACGGTTTCTTCGTTTGTTAGCGGTGAACAAAATTTGTTGCGAAAATATCTCTGGTCTGGAAACCTCAATAGTGATTAATTAATTAGAAGAATGACATAAACATAGTTCTTTACAATGTGTTAAATTTCGCAACGACATTTAGAAAAATATTTGAATTCATCATTTCCTAAGCATTTAAATCAATTTTAGGTTTTAAATGTAACTAAAACTTTCATTTGGGTATCATCTGAGAAAAACACTTTTTACACACAGTATTGAAACAATTTTTTGTTCCACTCGATCAAAACACAATATTGATATAATTGCGGGAGCAGACATCAACAAGCAATAGCACATAAATTTTCATTTCAATAATGACATCACCTTGTGCATGAACTATGACGTGACGAAAAACTTTAGATTTAGTTAGTCCTTTGACTCCCGAACCTGCCAAAATTTTAGCGCAAGGATTTTCCCCATATTTTCAACCATAACTCACCAGCCGATTGGGCTAGAGAGCTGTGGAAAGCCTCAAAAAATCCGGTTAGACAAGAGTACCTTCGATTACAAAAAAATTTGGAGATTTTGGATTTGAGGTTGTTTGGGAGTTAATATAATAAGTGTGAGGATAAGTTTAGGCTGGTTTGGCCAAGGTTACCTGACCCAGGGATCCACCCCTAGGGGTGATATTTGTTTGTCTTGTAAATGAAACTATGCTAAAATCCGCATCTTTTGAGCCCTTGATTGGCTTTCTAGCGTTTGTGGTTGGCAAGTTATGACAAAAAATCTTTTTCATTTAATTCAATTACCTAGGGGATTATACATCTTTGTTTGTTCTTTTAAGACCGTAATTTTTCTACTCACAAACGCTAGAAGGCCAATCAAGGCCTCAAAAGCGATTGCGTTTTTGGCCCTCTGATGGAGGTTGCCTCTGTTTGGCTTTACAATTTTTTATAGTAAACTTCATGAACATGGGCGTTCGCAGAAATTTTTCCAGGGGTGGTAACGTCGATAATTTGCTTATTGTTTTCAGGTTAGTGTCGATGCAGTGCAAACGGACGTTCACAGAACACTTTACCCTTTCCAAACCACAAAGAAAATGCCCCGTGTTACGGCAACAGTCACAAAAATGCGCTTCTTTGGCTGCACTAGTCAGGTATATTACGATAATTTACATTTTACACAATAGACTAACTGCAGATTTTCAAAGAGGGCAGTTCGTTTCAAAGAAGCATTGCCATTGTCTTTAACGAAACCGCAAATTGTGACTGTATTTTACCTAGAAAGACTGTCAGCGTCACTTCGAAACAAAAACTGCAAACGTCTGGGATCTTCTCAAGAGTAGTAAATGTCAGGAAACTCACTCAGAAATCAGAAGCAAACGTTAACGATTAAGACGTAATCCAAGCGTGCATAGACGTATTCTAACAAGTCGTGTAGTTTTATATTTTGTGAAAAGAAGCCTACACAAATGTAGTTTGATTAAGCTTTTCACTCAGGCACATTGTTCCATGGACATGGGAGAAAGAGGCATTCCCCCTGCCTTTCAAAAGTCGGGCAACGGGGCGGATGTGCATTTTCATAACAAGCCATAGGTAATTTCATGGTTTATCAAGATCGAATTGAAACAAACTTAATGCAGCTATTCGCGTACCCAGAAAAATCAGAATGGTTTTCCATAATTTTTGTTATTGTTTTTGAGGTCAACATTGCTGCTGAACAGGAACAAGTATAATTAGAAACAAGTTTTTTTGTTTTCATAAGTTTCCATTGCGCTCAACCTTTTTACTCCCCTCCCTGCCCTATCGCTGCTCCGGCGTCCCCGCATTGGTCACACTCAGTCTCACACTAACAATGGGTTTTTCAGACTTGTGGAAGCATTGCTTCGGATTCACTCTTGCTGCTTTCCACACAGTATATTCCTGCGTGGGTTACCGTTAGGCGTAACTGACGGGGGAGCAGTGGTGCAAACAACACGATTGGCAAACTAAATGCAAAAACTGTGCCCCCACCTCGTATTCTTTCGGTTTTCAGTAAGTTGTTTTTATGCGTTTTTGGGGTGTTTGTGATTTCGCGCTTTATTATGGACATNCACATTGATCCGGATTCACTACCATTTCTCAACTCTTTTACTGAGTGTTGGCTAGTGGGCTCCCTTCAGCTAAGGTTTCTTCTCCTTGGTCAAGCCTTTAGTTGAGCCACTGTGCATTTACTGCATTACCTGCCAAGATGTCTGCGTTATACAGTCACATGCGGCAAAACGCCTATGCAACCGTTACCTGAAGTGAACCTTTGAAGATTTGTTGCCATGTAATTGTTACGCAATAAAGCCCGATCGTAGAACAATCCGCTCGCAAGTTTCGCAACCTGCCTCTGCAGGCGAAGGAGCGGACATGAGTGAACAGCAAGTTCATCACTGAATGACACCAGAACAGTGAACCACGCTCTTGTGCAGTGTGACTGTCATGCCAGAAAATTAACCGTCATTGCAAGAATTAAGTCAATTAATCGGTATTAAGCTGCTGAAGTCAACCTTAGTCCCAATTTCCATGGGACGGGCGTTTCGCCTCCCTGCGGACGTCCATGTTTATGCACTAACTTAAACCTGATTGAGCCAGCGACCTGCCCAAGCAGATATCACTTGGCGTATATTGAAACGCAGGATGAACAATAGCAAACTCAGAGTGGGCTTTTCTTGGTGTTTGTTACAATACAGATTTTACGTGATGACAGAATTTGTCTAAGCCACTCTGACCTTGTCTAAGCCACTCTGCAATAGACACGAAACATAAACTTGAAATTTGTGGTTCGTTCTTGAATGTATTGTCTGAGCGTTAAACCAAACGTAATAGCATTCGTCGGTTCGAACTCGTTGGGCATTTTCCCAAAGAAAAGCGATAAGGAACAAATGAATGTATGCAACGCAGTGAAACGTGAATGTAAGACACAACTTGCACGAGATTGTATTCTTTACATCACACAAGGTACAGTACAAGTTACTGATGGAAAATGTGCGACAATTTGCAACTCTGTACTTGCCAGGCGATTGAGCTGTTCAAACCTTCTAAAGCAGGGGTGGCCAACCAGTCAGCGAATAAGAGCCACATTTCTTACTGTGTTACCGCCACAAGTCACATCATAGACATGGGCACACGTGAACATCACCCCATCTCTTCCTCACTCAAACACGTACCTTTGCTCAGCTAGATTTATTGTAAATATCACACACCAACGTGACAATGACAGCTCTTTACAAGCTATTTTATTGTTGTGTTAGGTTATTTCTGGTAATTACATAAGAGCTCCATGAAACCGAACAACGAGACGCATGCGGCTCGCGAGCCGCGGGTTGGCCACCTCTGCTCTAAAGATTCGTGCAGTCTTGTGATTCAGATTTTAATAACCTGGTCTAGTGGGAATTGGGATACATGTTTTTTTCTTCACATCAGCAATAGAATGTCGGGAAATGTGAAACGGTATTAACACTTGATTGAACATCTACATTTACAAGTGGCGTTAAATGTATTTTAGGACAATAGGCGTTTGAGGTCCAGGGTGATGAATCTATCATACGATTATGAGATCGTTTTTCACGATAGCCAGAAGAGCTACCTAAAATGGGTGTGGTGTCTTGGCAAATGCCTTCCATTCACGTTTGCCTTCCATTCACGTTTTGGTTTTGAGTTGTTGCTATAAATATGTTTTTCATGTTCATGTAAATGCATAAGCTTCGCTTGGAACTTGATCGTCATTTGGTTTTATTTGAGTCCGATCGTGGGACATCAGTTGTCATTTCCAAGTCTTATAGGAATAACAGTTCTACTTCTAACCACGTCGGGAATGCGTTTCAGACACTGTTCTTCACTGATTTCGCTATAGATATCCAAAACAGTGGCAAACACTTGCGCGCAACATGCATTTATATCTTTTAAATACATTTTTAGATATACGAGATATGTGCAGCTTGTAAAAAATGAGACCCACTCTTTGGGACCCGTTTCAAACGTTTTCTGAATGAATGATACAAAGCGTTTTCAAACTGTGGTTATTCGCCGAAGAATCGCATAGTTCGACCAACAAAAGTATCCACTTGTATGATACCCAACGATTTTCGCAGACAACCTTTGGTATTCAAGCAAGTGAATACCTTTCTGGAGCCCCCCAATTTGACTGCCCCCCCAAACGCCTGGTCTCGATCCGCCACTGCTACAAAGATACCGATAGTTGAAACTGAATTTTAGCATTAAATTACCTCCACTTTAGCTTTGTTGACTGACGTTTGAATTTAGTCAGCATGACTAGCTTCGTCATAGCAGGGGACTAAATATTACATTAACTATACTTAACCAGAAGCACTGGCAACTGCTACTAGTCTAACATATCGTGAAATGTTACTAAAAGAACTTGCTTACCAACCAAGTACTTGTCACTGTAATCTTTAACCTGTTGGTCTAGTAGCGTATTTTGACTTGTCTGAACTCTGATTGTGATTCTGCTGCCATGGGCGTCGGAAGTGAGGCAGGGGGGTGCTTGCCCCCTGGAATTTGAAAATTTCAGAAAAAAAGGTTGTTTACTTGATTTCGAGTGGGAAAACGAAATTACCACTTTCGACTCCCCCACGGCAAAAGTTTGGAAAATTCCCTTAGTGGCCCCCTGGAAAAAATCCTTCCGACGCCTTTGTCTATTGCATCACCTTAAAATAAACGCACAATCCTATGAAACAATTATTGACAAATTTCAGTGCGGAAAACTCAAAATACTTCTACTGTACTTTGTTTTTCAGTTTTAGCAGTAAATCAGGAGGTGTTAAGTTTTGTGGCCTAAAATTTCGGTAAAATAACGACGTTCTAGCGAATCAAAGTACTTATATATGGTTGTTGCATCTTCAACAATCGACAGCAACTGACTGTTCAGAGTGGTGGTTGTAAAAGCGTTTAAAGATATGCCTCGTAGAGATTTTGACGTTTCTCACACCACCCTTGTAAACCTCACGCGCCTCCCAATTTAATAAGAACCACTGCTTTAGAGTGTTTGAGCAGCTCTCCAGCTCAATCTGCTGGCGAGCCATTGTGTTGCAAAGGTCAACACAAGTGGTACCGCGTCGTGTTACCACATCGTAAAATTCAACGCTACGCTGCGTTGTCCCCGTTAGAGGAGCAAGAGCTGCTCAATCGCATTGTTGCGTCATAAATTTCTTTGAGCCAACGCTGCACGTTCAATGGATTTTCGGCAGATAGTGGCAAGTTGTTTGCTAACGTTGATAGCTTCAGTGGTTCAATCAGGGGCATTAGTTCCATCAGTTATAACTTATCCCAAACCTTTGTTGCAAAACTTTGTTGTAGACATATTGCAGTCCTACAGACTGCACTGGCAACAGTCCTTAAAACTTTTTTTGCTTGGAAGCCTCTAAATCATGACTGGGGATCTTGCAGTCCCTGAGTCGAATGCGGCCCGCGTGAATATTTGATATGGCCCTCATCAGAATTTTCGTTACCAATATTAGAGCACAACTTCGTGTCAAAACGAAGCTACATGATAAGCAAGGACTTAGACATTAAGACTCTTCTTCATAGTCAGATAAAGGCAGAATTTTAGGATAAAATCAATAGATTTTGCGGCCCGCCGTGATCATGCACCATCTATGTGGCCCGTGATTCTAAATAGGTTCACCATCCATGCTCTAAATCTTGCCTCAGTTAATAAGGTTTCCATAGCACACTCTTATCTCACTACTGCGTTTCCTTTCAAAGCTTCCATCAGCCATCATAAAATCAACTTTCTAGCACAGCGCAGTGGCAGGTCGAGAACTGTGCTAGCGAAGCGACCGCGTTTATCACGAAATCTGAGTAAGGCTGGGCAGTTCTCAGACCGGAAAGTACTGATCGATTACGAATTAGCATTGTTAATACTATTCGATCACGCATATCCTGAATTAACGCAGTGTAAATAATTTTGATCTAATTCTATAGGCAACAGAAAGAAGGGCTCGTTAATATCAAAGGGGCGGCACGTTTGTATCCGCCATTGGTTGAGAAAAGAGACGATCTTTTGAAGTTGTACGGCGATAGCGTTGTACAAAGAAGCTTACGATTCGAGAACAAGTCTATGGTATGCGCAGGTGCTCGAGTGATACGCACGTTTGAAAGCTGCTACGCAAAGAGCACGTAAAACAAGACGAGATAAATATGACAGCTTTGTTTTTGACATTATTCCAACAACGTTGATAAACATTTGACCTTGCGCACTCAATATTCCTCATCCTCTTCGTCATCGGCGGCAGAGTCGATGCCAACTTCCTCGTAATCTTTCTCCAGTGCCGCAAGGTCTTCACGGGCCTCAGAGAACTCGCCTTCTTCCATACCTTCGCCAACATACCTGACAAGTCGCAACAAATTTGGTTGTAAGTACGGTACGTCACAAGCGAGTTTGTTGCACTTGCCACAGAATGTTTCGAAATGGAATCGTGCTAGTGGTTACGGCGTAACAAGGGAGATTTAGTGGTTACAGGGGGTTTGTTTCCTGCGGAATGAAACAAATCAATCCTCACCAATGAATAAATGCACGCTTTGCGTACATCAGATCAAATTTGTGATCCAGGCGAGCCCAAGCTTCAGCAATGGCTGTGGTGTTGCTCAGCATGCAAACCGCCCGTTGCACTTTGGCCAAGTCTCCACCAGGCACAACCGTGGGTGGCTGGTAGTTGATTCTCACTTTAAACCCTGTTGGACACCAATCCACGAACTGAAATACAAGCAATATGTCTTGTTTGAAAATGATTAGCCTTAAAAGTGAAACTGTCGGCTTGAAAACATATTTATACAAGATTAACTTAGTAACACAACACTAACTACAGTGGGAAACCAGCCT
>JGI24158J21664_10010684_pt1 | contig 12239 bp, 8 predicted proteins | sample Ectturendosymbi3_FD_21664 | JGI IMG/M metagenome (IMG submission 21664) | reverse complement strand
CCAAATAAATCTATCTATCTATCTATCTATCTATCTATCTATCTATCTATCTATCTATCTATCTATCTATCTATCTATCTATCTATCTATCTATCTTCCGCATCCATGGCCTTCAGCCCGTTGTCTTTCCTGTTCCAGGAATTCTGTCAATAAATTGTTTCCCTTATTAAAGTTTGCCAAAGATATGTGCGATTCAAAACGTAGGATGTTCACGTGTGATTCAAAAAGTAGGATGTTCACAAATATTTATCTTCTCAGTACGACAGACGTTCTGTTGCGAAAACCCATATCTTAAAAGAGTAATATTTTTACAAAGTTTATTTGCAATGAAAGTAATTGCCTTGAATTATTTACTTTGTATCAGTTGTATAATGTAGCACCTCAACAAAATATAACTTTAATCAGAATATTCTGCTGTAAAACAGAATGCAAAGATTTTTATTTCCATGTCTATCAGTTTTTTAATAAAGGTGTATGCTTTCATGGTTTGCAGCAAAACGTTCAGCCAAAAAAAGTTATTTTCATAAACTAAACAACTTGATGTTATAGTGTGACTTAAAATCACAAACACCTACCTCTCTGGTCGTAATCAACTCATTTCAAAATCTAAAATATGTTTTTTTATTCAAAATGCAAATGTGTAACTAAAATGTAGGTTTACAGACTTTTTTATTTTTTTGACAGCAGATACAAATATAGCAAGTGTTCTTTGCAACGTGCCAATTAATTTAGCACATCTGTTCAAACGGCGGTAGACCTCACGCTATGGTAGCACCGTTTATTGAATATCGTGCTTTTGTTCATTATTCACAACCCACATCATGTCACTTTGTCACTTTTACACATTGCAAAAGTGGTTTGTAACGAGTGGTCAGCGGCGCCCATCTTGCTTGCTCGGCGCGCTTGGGGTTACTTTCGTAATGCATTCGTTTCAAGTCATGGCAGCACTTCATGTAAACCTTTCCTTTGCACTCACACAATTAACGCCAATCACGAGCAGGCCCGTAACCAACTTGGGACACCAGAGGTGACGAAGAACTTTCTGAAAGAGGTCTTAGATTTTTTAAAAAGGTCCAATGGTTTTGACCTGTGCTCAACACGCTTTTCCAGGGGGGGCGGAAATTTTCGCAGGGTGGCTGCGACCTCCTGGTTGCGGGCCTGATCACAAGACTGTTAGGTCTTCGGTATGACTCTACCGGGAAAGGAACACAGTCTACCAGTTTTGGTGGCGTGTGCTCAACACACTGTTGCACTAAGCCGGTCGTGAAGTTGAATAACTTCAAGAAGTTGAAAAACGATAGTTTGAAATTTGTTTGCTAAACAAAGAAATTTGTTTGCATTGTTTGAAATTTGTTTGCTAAACAAAGAAATTTGTTTGCATTGTTTGAAATTTGTTTGCTAAACAACTTCGTTTGGGTAGCTTTAATGTTGCTTTTCCCTAACCATATTTCAAATGAAAATATCAGCAAGGAAATATTTTGCATGCTATTTAGGTTTTGAAAAGTGTTTTGACTAATCATTTGAAGGCTTTTTGATGATGGCATCAAAGAAACTGCGGTCATTGAATTTGTCGCAAATTATTCAACAAAGTTTATTTTTCTTTTCACCACACCGCATTTGTAAGTTTCGAACAAGCGTAGTTACTCCTACCATACGTATGAAAATACCAGTCTTACCCAAACTTTTTCCGTTTGACTGAGCATATCCTAAAGCAATAAGATATGCTGAAGCCAACACAAGAAACGGCAAGGTTGATATCAGAATTTTAGCAGTGCAAGTGTGCGTCATGATGAGAAACGCAGTTTGTATGAGCAGCAGCACAGTTGTGATTTATGCTAAAACAGTAAAGAGCAAACATCAGTTTGATTCAAAAATATATTTACAAATCGCGTATATTTCTTGCCATTAAATATTGTATGGCGATTTTTATTAACCATTATGAGCTTTGTAGTGCACTTTATAAGAAGCTTGCGTACGATTTATATACAAATTTGCATGAAAAGTGTTTAGTATGCATAAAAATAACTTTGTAATCATTATGTGAAATGTTCCTGTACTTTTTGTAATGCGTCGGCCCGGACACTACTAGCCAACACGAAGAACCTAAAAATGCAATTGATTTTGCAGCAATAGAATGCTCCAAAAATTTGCACCATACAACCAGCATTGGTTGGACATTCACGGTGTTGCCTTAACTTTAACGTATACAATAAAAGTAATAACAAGAAGGGCATTTTCAAACGTTGTGTTGCACTAACATCATTGAATAATTTGTTTCACTGCTGATGGTTGAAGTGAAAATTGGGACATTGGCAGATTGCATCAGTTAATCACAGGTTTGCTCATCGAAAGAGAAGGAATCTTGAGCTCATAATATTTGTTACATAAAGCCAGAAAGCTGTCGACAATTGTCAACATTTTCTCGAGCTGACAGGCGCTATGCTGGGGCATTGGAACTAAACCCCTGAGCACACATTTTAAACTGCAAAACTTTGCCAATTTTCGAAATGGCTGCATCGGTACAAATGGACGCTTTGAAGACAGACAACTAAGCAATTAGAACTTGATTGCAAGCAATTTTCTATGGCTGCATATTTTGAATGCAGCTGAAGTCTTGTTCGCCCATGTGATTGGATCACACTGACGTTGTCCCAGATTTATACATTATTTTCAAAAAAGCTATCTGTTCTTTACGAAAATTCCATTAACTGCAACTCTCAGTGTATACAGTAAACAATCAACGATGACTTCAAAATGGCTGACTCCGTACTTACTGGGACAAAACCAGGAATACGCTGATGCTGCACAAATATAATTTTTGCACTGCGTCGAAACTACAATAGAGAAGAAACTATTGAACCTGTTTCAAAGATCCCAAAAACGTATTTACCGAAAACCTACATTGATATATTTTGATATTCCACCGGTTGTTTGCATCATGGTTTCAAACGTTATTTCAAGATGATGAAGAAATATTGCAGTGTTTATAATGCTTTACGTACTAGGAATTTGGGGTATGTTTCGGAACGTTGTTTAAAAGTATACGATACCTTTCCTCATAACTTATTGGTTAAAGGATTGCGTACGGAAACACCCGCAGTGTTTTGAAATACCTTGGTGTTTTCTAAAATCAAGAATGGTCTATTCCATTGGTTTAAAACAGAGTTTCACGGGTTTAAAACAGAGATATTAGGGGCTATGTCTTTCATAAAAACTGAAAAGTTTTTCTTAAGTCAATAGAGAAACGAATATCAAGCTTATTCTAATTCAAGTCCAATGATTTTTAAAGAAGTCTGTGTTTGAACAGTACTTGAAGTACTTGTTTAAGTTAAAAATTAAAGATTACTAGCAACTATGGATGGAATGCTGCATCCCACAAAACATTCGTAATGTGCTCACAACTTTTAACAATTGAGGGTAAAGGCTACAAGGCAGTTACTTAGTCGTAGCTAAAGGGGTAAATGAATGCATGAACTTCAGTATATTCACTACCGGTTTGAGAAGACGACTGCAAACAATTTCAGGTTGAGATTGAGCGGTCATAAGTAACGATATATTTTAGAACCTGTTTCACATCAGTCTGGATTCAGCATGCTTGTTCCTGATAACAGGCATGCGTGTTCAGCTTTAGCCTTCAAGCAACGTGCTTATGCTATTTGTACAACGAAACATCACATGGCTTAGTCTTGAAAAACTTCAAGTTTAATACAGTACGGGGCGAACAATCAACGGAACTGTTTTCATGCGTTGTTTTTTGTTGGTGGAGGCTACTGTTGGCCGTATGCAGGATTACACCCATGTTTGCAGCTCTTGCCATCCCTCTACAGGAACTAAAACAGTAACGAAGATTGCATGTGATTTGTCTTTGGTGTTTACAGCACACGGTGATGTAATCAATCTTGGTGTAGCAAACGTACGTTTCGTCGAGAGGAACTAACAGCGGAAGTGATGCATTGATTAAAGGTAGAAGTTCCCTAACCGGGTTCGTGAACACGCTTTGGGGTGCGTAAGTCCATGCCAAGGGGGTTTGTGCCATGTTTTTGAAAGTCAAAACTATAGTACGTTTGTTGAAATAAAAATTTAAGTCCTGTGAAGCCTAATCGAATGTAGGTCTTTTGAATATGGCGGCTTCGGCTTGACCATATTCTCCTCGCGCAATTCATCAATATATGTGACATCATTATGGTTTTGAGGTCGCAATGTATTTGGCTGATGAGGTTTGCTACAAATTCTAACCAGAAATATGATTTGTTTTTTCATGTTTGTGACGCCTTTATTTTTTTCTCGAATTTTCTTCATTTCACTGCTCTTACATTTCTCTGTTTCTTTTTTATTTGGTCATTTCCTTGCATGTCTCGCCGCGTGAGAGTCGGGTCGATACTGTCGCGTCAAGTTTTCTGTTTGTTTTATGATGACATAAGGTCTTGTGACTTTGTGCACGAGACTTTTCTTTCAGAGTTTCTTTTTGTTGCAACTTCCAGCATTCTTTCAAGCTGCCAAACTCTGTCTCGTGTTGTTCTCGATGCTTCGCAAGTTGTTAGCTTTTCTTAAGCTTTGAAGTTATCTCGGTCCTTTCCGTGTGACCCAGGTTAGCGTCACGTTTGACGCGTTTGACTATCGCGAGGTTTTTCTTATGTGTCGCGCAACTTTCGAGTTACTGAAGGACTTTTAGAAGCTTCTGGATACCTATTACCTAATCCCTATTTTCTCTGACAGTTTCTACGGCAACGATGTTTTAAACATTACCTCATTTACGCAGTGATTTGATGATTCATGCAACGCATAAAACACTCTTATGACAATGAGTTAACAATAATCTCGCAAAATTCGGAATGTACTGTAATTTCCATTTTCTGAAAAACATACATATGTGTATAAAATCTTTTTGCTTGCAGTGCTTCTATTTTTCTTAGATACTTGTCACTCGGTTATGTATATCTTGCTGTCCTCAGCTAATATTTGGATGTCCAATGTTTGTTGTTGAAATACGATGGTTTCTATTACGTGAAAATTCATAGAATCTGAAAGTTTTCATAAACCATTCAGAATCACAGTTGGGTGCGATTTTTTCAGGTTTTGCCGCGAGGGCATCAGTCGGCATAACTTCAGGGAAACATTCTATATTTCTTTTTGTCATCCATGCTTGCCATAAATCCGTTAATATTATTATGGACATTTTCCGCTGTTTTCTTGCCTTCAGTGCATTAACTGGTGATTGTTATTGCGCGTGCAATATCTAGCATTTTAGTACAACACACTTGCTTTTTATGTCGTTAATATACATGAGATGATCATGGTTAATAGCTCGCACACTGCAATGCTCAACCGCCAAACGAAATCGGCTGAATTTCAATATGTTCACCACTGCAGTACTTTCCACTTGTGAAAGTTACTATCCAACATGTCTGAATCACTTTCTTCGCCACTTTCGTCGCTGTTCATGTTGCGAATTGAAGGTTCCACAACAGTAGTGACAAAACGGACCTTTGTCTGAGTGCAACACCGGTGGAGTATGATTTTTACTTGCGATGTTGACACGAACGCAAACCGCTTAGCAGGAATACAATAACTGGATTGCAAGTAGCAGGTGGATGTCACCACCATATTCATGCAAATCTTGCCAAAATTTTCCAATAGGGTCCCAGTAACATGCTTTTTCCAGGCCAACGAAAGCATGCCCAGACGTCTTTCCAACAGTAACGTAATTATTCAAAATCGTTTTTGAAGAGTAAACAGTGGGTCTGTATTGTTACACGCGGAACGAACGGTTTTGGATCTCTTCCAGCTTTTTTAGTCATCTCACAGCATTTTTCAAGTCAGTTGGCATGCACTTTTCCGACAATGCTAAGGATAGAAATGTCCCAGTATTTCGTGCATTCCATCTTTTCTTCCTTGCATGTGGAAAGAAGGAAAATTATGACCTCAATTTGCTAATCTTTCGGTACCCTTCCAGAACGCCAGGCCACTTAAAACACACGAGATTGCGAAATATTTTTTTTCCTTGTTGATGCTTCAACCATTTCAGGTTGGATTTGATCATGACCTGCAACCTTACCATCCTCCAATGTTTTAACATCCAGTGAGGCTTCGATCACAATGATGGTACTTTACTTCCCAAAATGGACCTGCTGCAATGTCTCCGATGCTCTGAGGGTGACTGGGTTCAAAAGATCTTTGAAATGCTTTTTCCACCATCCTGGAACCTCGCTTCATTGTGAAGTGAGACACCTGTAGCGGTTTGAGCGCTTTTACTCACCAAACATATTAGACATACGGGTTGAATGGTGAAAAGGGCACACTCACACCGTTATATTAGCAAACACAAGAACACAAGAGTATTACATGAATGCGGTTAAAAATGACTAATTATTTTGTGCCTGATGTTACGTTCCTCCCAGGAGCGCAGCCAGCCCAAAATTAAAGACGGTGGGTAAGATATTTTGACCTTGAGCGAACAACAGTATGTTGTTTGGGATACCGCCTTTCGATGCACAAAACGACAAGATTAGCTAAAAATTAGAAATTGAGGAGCATGGCCCCCTTGCTACCCTGGTAAGGCCCATGGTTCCGCCAAGTTAAAAAGCTAATTTACACGCTACAGGCTCCGTTTACTTGCAGATTATTGCCCGTTAGAACTGGGATTAAACTGCTTATGTTTTGGCAGGGTTTCGGAGAGATAGTTTAAATGCAAGCTTTGTTCAATATCGTAAATTCTGGTGGGTCATAGAATAAGCACGTTTGCAGAACTTTGAATATGATTTTTAACGAAACACATTTACTTACAGAAAGTATTTATGACCTGTAATATCCTACATATAGTTTTAAATATTACTCTTACTGTCTTAGTTCCATGCTCGGAACACCAAAATGTTTAACATGTTTCAAGCAAATCTTTTGTTCCGTAAATCATTTTGAACTCAATTGCGGACACTACTGCATTGCATGAACGGCGATCAGTAAAAAATCCATTGTTCATTTCATGATAAGAAAATGCAGCATCTAGTGTAAAACACTGCGTTGGCATGAATGATTTACTTGATCTTCACAAGCATTGATATTCAGATATAGGCAAGCTTGTTTGGTAATAGCTTTCTTGAAATCAGAGATCTGCAAAGCTGTTTGCTGCATGGTTGACGCACTGCGTCTGACTGATAGCTTGGATATTTTTTCGGCGGAGCGATCAAGCTGCAAACGCTGCAAGCCGGAGATGCTGGCAGAAACTCGTACAATGCTCCCAGAGATGGATCCATATTGATTACAGTTGTACCCGTGTCACCTTTGTTTGCAATTTGTCTAATTGCCACACAAAGCGTTTTACCAAAACTGCTAATTCTGAAATGTAAAAATAAAAATCGTCAAAGGAATTCTCAAATCAAAACGTAGCTAATTTATTGCAGCTGACGCACTCNGTGGACCCAAATTATTTCAGTACTAGATAAAATGAAACTGAGCATGAAGTGCGACACTGCGATTTATGACTCCTATTGCAATGCAATCGCAAGATTNTGTGAGCTGAAACCAACATTCAGTCTGCTGTGCCAGTTTGATTTTGCCTGTGTTTTTGCAAAGACGGCTTCGCTTTGCTTCCGCTCCGGTTTTCATGCGCACGCTGCGGGAAACATCAACCACAAACATATCAGCACGATCGGAGTGAGGCTTTCTCTCAGATGCATGTGTTTGCGTTATATGGGAAAGATTATGAGATTACCAGTAATATTCATTAGACAAGCGCTGTTTTACATTTCTAAAATGACACGCAATTGAAATCACTGCATTGTTTCACGAAGAGCAACAATAACCTCTTCAACAAAACTTTTTCCGGACACAAAATTAACACAATCAAGTAATTCAGTTAGAATAGGGAAAATAATTTATCTTCGTAAAAATTGTTTGACGACGCTTCCTACCATCGTATTCTTTCATGCAGCTTCATTTCTAACTCGTTTTTTACAGAGTGTTCCCAGTGGTTCAATGTTTTGTACTGTTTAAGTTTGGATAAAACTCCAAAAGCTCTTGATAGTTGAGTTTTCACCTTTTTTCCATGAGGTTTCCAGCTTAGCTTATCGTCAAGAAAAACACAGGTATTTCAAGTAATATTTGGGGGAAATGCTATAGTTATTTATTAAAACTTTAGATCAAGTAGGATTGTGTTTATCAGAATTTAATAGCATAAAATTAATCTCATTGTAGTTAAGAGAAATCACGTTGGCTCTAAGCCAGTGGTCAATTTCACATTGTTCAAGGTTGACATTTGCCTGAAGAACATTAAAACAGGAATTTGGCAAGGGAAGATTAAAATCATCAGCAAATACAGTAGTATCAAAAGCGGACGCTTGAGTAATATCAGAGTTAATGTAAATAAGGGAAAGTACAGGCGCAAGGACACTACCTTGATGGTTGAGGTTATCGTTTTCGTTCTTTCCACAGACAAGGAAGACAAGATGGAATGAACGAAGTACCGGGGAATTTCTGTCCTTAGCATTTTCGGAAATGTGCATGCCAACTGGCTTGAAAATAACTTGAGATGACAAATCTGAAAGATATGCAATACGGTTTTTGTCCCGCCTGTAGCAGTACAGACCAAATGTTTATTCTTCAACATAATTTTGAGAAATTATGGAACCATTGCAAAGACGTGTAGACATGCTTTTGTGGTCTTCGAAAAAGCATGTGACCGGGACCTTCGAGAAATTTTTTTGAGAAGACGTACTCGAGTACGGTGGTGACGTCCACCTGCCACTTGCAATCCAGTTACTGTATTCCTGCTAAGAAGTTTGCGACAGTTGGGTTCGTGTCAGCATCGCAAGTAAGCATTTTCCACTGGTGTTGCACTCAAGACAAGGGTGCGTATACTCACAACTGCACTTAATAGTCTGTATGAACCGGACAGATGGTCCCAGATAATTTTTCAACCCTACTCAAATCGTACTGTAGGAATTCGTTGTTGGGGGGCCCAATATGTCATAAATAAAAACAGCGCAAATATGTTTTGAATGCAAGTTGGAAACGATGAATAAAAACATTTGGGGTTCCTTGAACCATGGATCACCAGTCGAAAATTCATCTTGCTTTAGTGCTGATGACAAACGTTTTTTTCATCCGTTTGATAAATTTCTTTTCTACATGCTATGTAGCGCTTTCGGAAGGTGGCTGGCACGCGGAGGATTGAAAAACGTGACGGAAGGTCATTTGCTTCAGCAGCGTTGATGCAACTAAAGGTTTGAAAGGATTGCGTTCTAGATCAGCTAAGTTAGTTCTGAGACGTTTGAGAGCTGTAGTCAAGCTAGAACCAGATAATGGTTCTGAATATTGATACTGTAAAGGATCTTTGGTTTTTATAACAATCATTTGTCCGTGCAACAACAGTTTCTTCACTGAAAACGTAGGATTCTTTTCATTACAATTTGTTAAGAGTTCTTGTTGTGAGACAGTAATTGAGAGAGTAAAACTGAGGTGTTAATTTATAAGAAACTCTGTCAATAAGCAAACAACTATNAAAACATAAGCTGTATNGTGTGGGAATGCATTCATAAAAAGATGGAAATGTTTAATGTAAGAAAGGAATTAATCCTGAAAGAAAACTTCATTCCTTCCTTATGTAACACAGAAAAACGCACTAACCAAATTTGTTTTGTAGGAGGCAGGACAACAAAATATGTGCATAACTTTCAGTTCAGCTTTCTGATGTGATTTGAAATGAAACTTCGAGATAGAGCATCTCAATGTTAACACAACAGATAATGTTTCAAAGCGTACAGAGTGGCTCATTTTTTAGAAAATAGCTAAAAGCTTTTTTTAAAATAGTATTTGTTTTCACGCATGAATTAAATCAAAGATTTACAAAAATATCCTTCAGATCTTCGCAAAACGTTTTTTGTAGCTTATAATCGTTTGCTTATAACCGGGAAAACCAAAAGTCAACAAAGTCATTTTTTCTGACTTTTTTAAAGTTTATGAATGTCCACAAACCAAATTTTACCCTGATACACGAGCGATTCCAAAGTTATTAAGTCAAAAACAGTCAAAATTTACCATCAGGACAAAATTTATCGTAAGGACAAAATTTCTTGCAGCACAGTTTTTTTTCTTTTTATCGATATTTTGTTAAAGCTACAACAACAGATATTGACATGCTTTTACAAGTGTAGTTGAAATATAATAATATTGGACTTCTGACATAATGCTGGACTCAATATTTTGGCTTGAAATTTGGAGGCATGTTGTAAAACACTCAATACACCTTTTCTGCAAGTTTGGTAGGGTTGGTGGGTGCTGGCTGGCATAAAAGTGGCTTGAACCTCAAAAGGATACCCACCAAAAAAGGTTGACATGTTATTTTTTTCCTTGACTAATAAACAAACTTTCCAGTTTTTATGAAAGACATACCCCGTAATGCACGTGGAACTCCTGTTTCAAATTAATCGCTCAGACCATTCCTGATGTTTCCACACGCAACCCTTTAAAAAATTATGGACATAGATGTCGTTTACTTCAAAAAAGCTTCTCTAAAAGAACCATAAACACCTTGTGTGTAAAGAAGAGAACATTGTGATATTTTTAAGCATCTTGGATTGGTGTTTAATATGCTTGTTCAAACAACCAGTGGAGAATTAAGATATCAGCATAGGCACACCAGAAAATAAGGCTTTTGACATCTTTTGTAAAAGTGCAATCGTTATATCTTTAGCTTCGACGCACTGAAAAATATGTGCTTGTGCTGCTTCAGCGCATTTCATATTTTTTCGCATTGAATTCTGTGGCAGTCAATTTTGTATCAATGTCGATAAGGGCGTACATGTTTACGCACCGACAGCTGACGTAACTGGAGTTTTCGTAAACAACAGAAAACCTTTTCAGAAACAGTTTGTCAAGCTGAAGCAAAGTCCCTGCGATGCAGTCACATGAGCGAAACAAGTATTTAAGTGCATTAAGAATATGCAATTGAACAAGTTGCTTGTGGTAAGTTTTAAGTGCTCAGTGGTCTATCTTCAGTGCCTACAATTGTTATTGTGTAGATGCTGCCAGTTGAAATATGGGAAAAGTGATTGCAGTTTGCATGGGCAACGTTTTTACAGATAAAATTCTGAATTCAAGCTTGCCATTTCTTGTGTTGGCTGCAGCATCTCTTATTACTTTTGGATGTGCTCAATCAAATGGAAAACGTCTGGGTAAGACTGGTATTTTTTTGCATTCGTATGGTAAGAGTATTTACGCATTCGCATGGTAAGCGTAAATACTCTTACATTCGTATGGTAAAAGTATTTACGCTTTCGTATGGTATTTGTGCATTCGTATGGTAAGAGTATTTACGCGTTTCCGAAACATGAAACTGTGTTGTGTCTAAATGAAGAAACAAATGTAGTTGAAAATGTTAAGACAAAAAGTTTTCATCAAGATCAGCTATGTCCAACCCAAATGGCTTACTGAGCCAAAAATCATGTCACTATCTTAACCAGGGCCGCACATTGAATAACATATTAATGAGGGCGACACATTGAATTAGAGATCGACCGATATGGCTTTTTTGAGGCCGGTACCGATATATCGGTCATTCATGGGCCGATATATCGGCCGATACCGATATTTCCAAAATTTTCAATCTTGTTTTCTGCTTCATTATCAAAAATATGATGTATTTTATGCCTTACCTTTTTTTCAAAAACTTAAATATCAGGTTTTTTAAGCTAAACTTTTTGAAATTGCAGCAATTTCAATATTAGATTAGCCTAACTTGTTGGCATAGTATAGACTGATTACAATGAATAAACACAGTGCCATGAATAAAAAAAGAATGTTAAAATAACAAAGCAATAAGAACATAACACTGAATGTAAGAGAACTGCCTGCTGTGTTTAAATCCGAAAAAACAAAAACAGTGCTTGAAAGTTGAAAGATGCTGAACATTGAAAAGGAAGAAGGAAGTACAAAATGGAGCATCAAGTTCTGGAGCTTAACACAACACTGTGTTCAATTAACCTTTGCCAAAAATGAAAATATTTCCAAAACAGCAGTAACTTTTTTGGTCTTTGATATTATGTTTGTTAACAGTTACTGTACTATATAAATCTCGCGAAATTTTGTTTTTGTATATATTTCACAAATCAACCTTTCAGACTATTCTGCAACTCAGTAGGTTTTCAATTTTTAAAGTCAATCCAAGTCGTAAAGAACCAAATTTGGAATTTTGATGTAATGTAACATTAAATAACTGCATGTCCTTAAAAAAGAAAAACTAGTTC
>JGI24158J21664_10010682_pt1 | contig 12242 bp, 8 predicted proteins | sample Ectturendosymbi3_FD_21664 | JGI IMG/M metagenome (IMG submission 21664) | reverse complement strand
TTTTCACTGTATTGAAATATTTTTTATCATTCAGGATTTTTGAGCAACTTGCGCTTGCCCTGAAAACAGAGTTTGCCCTGAAATTTTTCAAGCCCGGGGGGCAGCGGCCCTCCCAGACCCCCGCCACGTACGCCTATGCCACACTCCAACAGTATAAGTTCTTCTCAGCCTCCGGCAGTGGTTGTTAAATTTGTTAAAACGAATGGTAAAAATATGATTTCCATATTGGCAGCAAAAGCAAGACAATTGAAGAAAAATATTGCCAAGCACCTACCTCGATATATGCAAAAACAATGTAAATCTCTTCAGTTTGCTTCTTCGGGGAAACAGATAAGATACAAAAGTGAAGGCTTTGTCTACTGTCCTTACACTGACGGTGAGAAGATTTTGTCTGATTAGTTACAATCACTGAAATGGTGTTAAAATTGTCTGACTTTTCAGTACTTTATGTGAATAGCAGAAGCGTACTTGCTCACAATAACACTAGATGGAATTGATATTCTGGCCGGTGAATGTAATTTTAATGTTTTATGTTTAACTGAAACATTCCGTATGTTTAACTGAAACGCGTTTAGGTAACCCGACTGACAGCAACTCTGCTCGTCTCAAACGGTTAATTTGATTCTATGCCAAGATCGCAGTCGGCATTGTGGTTTTGTTTTAGCTTACTATAAAAACATTTTTGTGTCAAGTCACGAAGGGAGGCAGCGACCGCTTGTGCCTCCTCTCGCCGGGTGGCTTTCGCATTGAGCAGTTTGTCACAAACTGTGATGGTGAGCGCGTGCCGTGCATTAATCTCTCTGTAACCTTCATGTCAGCTTCAGTGTAATGTTTGTATACACTTGCATTCTACACTCCAGATCATGTAGTTTACGTTCGTTAATAAATTGAATATGCAGCGCTATTTCCGCTCAACGGCTGATCTGACAGCGCTGCAGTGACAAAACGGCAAGGGGGGCACCGACTGCTTGCGCCTCCTTGCCGGTTGGCTTTCGCATTGAAAAATTCTTTACAAAGTGAGCTGCTGAACGCGGAAAATGCAACTAATCTCCATGCAATTTGTATATCACCACCAGTGTAATATTTGTACGCACTTCTATTACATGCCTCGCATTCCATAGTCTAGCACTTACTTCACGATGTGTAATATACTGAATATGCAGCGTTATGCCTATTCAGCAGCTGGTCAGACACAACTGCAGCGATAAGGTGACGAAGGGAGCAGTGTTGTCACCTTGGTTTCCTTAAAATAAACTAGATGAGCCCATGGACGCAATTTTGTTGCAAAATATGGTGGGGACAGGTTGGTGTGAAACCAATATATTACAAAACCTAAAGGGAAAATGTGGGGGGACATGGCATATTATATCCCCGCTGTCTGAAGAAGTGAGGGGGTGCGTGTTCCCCGTGTCCACCACCAAATTACGGCCATGGATGAGCCTAAAAAAGACCAGCATAAACCAAACTGTAGTGGAAAAAACACACAAAAAAAATAATGATGGAAGTATGCAAATTGGAATCTTAATTCTACAAAAACAGTACCAATTATCTAAATTAACACAACTTTCAGTAGCCAGTATTGTTTTCATTGCACACCATACTAGTGCCAATAAAACTTCACATTGTCACTGATTCTGCAATCTCAGCCATAATCATAACATGCTTTATAATATTGTCTCTTTTCAATCCAGCCCTGATATTCAAAATTGCATTTACCAGTTCTGCACTCATTCTGTTTCTCAATTTTAATTTTACAACATTTATCTGGCTGTATACCCTTCCATTTCTGCATTAGAGTATTGGCTGTTACATAGTATGGGTTGAGCAAAACCAGACAGTTTTTTGTATGGGTTTTCTCCGACGGTATCTCAATACAAACATTACTTCAGTCCAACATGCTGCTGTGTCAGTAACATTTTGCCAGCGAACAAATATCAAATGCTGCCACCGGTATTCAGTTTTCCCAATGACTTCTCTTTCTAGGCCAAATTCATCCAAAAACTAAATTAAAAGTTCTATAAGGTTTCATAAGGCATTTGAAACAGACATCAGTTACATTTCCTTCATTATATTTGCATGAGTTGGTACCCTGTACTTCCTTCATTGGCACAAAGTGCAATTGAAACATCGTTTGGATTTGTCACGGATACCTCGTCTGACTCAGAATATACCATGTCTCTTATCAAAGTTTCAGTTTCATAATCTAAATAAAGTCTTGCATTAAAAAAATCAACTGCATGACATGTCAAGGGTTGTAGCGTACTGTTTCTTGTTGTTACAACGATATGTTGGAACAGACTGTTGAAAAACAACAAAGTGTCCAAAAGCTTGATTGGATTTTCCTTAAAACGCCGAAACCAGACATATATTATTGCAGGGAACACAGCTGATACCTGGCGTAAAACAACTTTAAAAAAAACTAAGAACAAACCAAAAAAGGAAAAAAGAAACTAAAAAAGAAACTATAAACCAAATCGAAAAAAAATATATCAAACTATTGCAAAATAAACCAGATTTGGTTTTAAAAAGACTAAATTGCAACACTGGAAGGGATGCAGCCAATATCTCTTTTCTGCCTCAATGAAAACGTTTCATTGCTACGACATAGCTAGGCAATTCTGTCGTGCTGATATGGCATCACTGGAGCAGACTTGGACAACAAAATAATTCTAATTTTCTAATTCGACGAATTAGAGCGAAATGGCGGTAATTCTAATTTTAATCTAATTTACTGAAAGCTTCAGTACTCTAATTTTAGTTCTAATCTAATTTCCGATTTTTCCAAAAATGCTGATTTGTCCAACAGTACTTTTAAAGATGAAACGAGAATGTACCTCGTGCAATTAAAGTGCAACAAAATGGTAACAAGTGCTGTGCGGCCATCCCATCACATGAAAAGCGATAACAGTAAATACTCGATCAACTTCTTTTCTCATTCACAGCTGCAGTACAAACTATGTGACCTTATCAATGATTATAATCACAATAACAATTAGTATTGCATCACATTGCCTACTCACTCACACGCAGAAGTCACAGTAGTCACCAGGTGCTCGCGGCTGTCAGTCAGCTGTGATGTTTTAGGGAAGGGCCTCCAAACCAGGGGCGTAACTAGAGGGGTCAATGGAGGCACAATTCCCCGGGTCCCGAATCACTATCGGGGCGACAAATCACTGCGGGGGGCATTGAAAATTCCCAACAATGTCACAAGTACTTTCTTCAATATAGTAAATTTGCTTCCGAACGATCTCAGGTTCGAAGATGGGGGCGAAAAACTTGCTTCTTGCCCTGGACGCGATCTAACCTCGTTACGCTCCTGCTCCAAACTACAACCCGCAGGTCAAATCTGACCCGCGAAGGCATTTTGTTAGTAATAAATTTTTTTTACGAAAAACTTGTTGATTTGGTAGAATGTAACATATCCCTAATTTGAAACAATCACATTATGTAATATGTCCTGCCCTTGATGTTGTGTAAAAGCTTGTGTAGCCCTCAGACAAAAACGTTTGGAGATACTTGTTTCAGGGTATTGGAAAAGTGAACATCGTTTTCTTTATCTGAGGGCTACTGCTCGAGAATTCCTGGGTACGACAGCAGCATTGGCTCGGTCGAAACAAGTATTTAGCCATGCGAGCGAATTGTATAGCGAGAAACACCCCAATCTTGGTGTACGAATCCTTGCTATTCTTATGCTTATGAGAACGAACCCACATTCGGGCCTGAATTGAACTTGGAATAAAGCCACTTTGATTTGTGTAAATGTTTCTAATTCGAATTTTAGTTAAATTTCTGGTTTTCAAAATTCCACTGATTTTAATTCTAATCAAATTTGTGAAAGCTGAGTTAGCTCTAATTCTTTTATTCTAATCTAATTTAGAAAAGCTAAAAAAATTCTAGTTGTCCAAGTCTGCACTGGCGTGACCGACAAGCCGCGTTGGGTAAAATTGCTATGAAAATGTGTTGCTACAACAGGATTTTGTGACATGAAAAAATCTACCAAGAAGCCTCAGCAGATATGCAAGGTCAACAAATCACATTGAAAATCAAATTGCTTTATAAACATTGTAAGCACAACGATAGGTTTGAACGAACAGCGGAGACTAAATATCAGCGTTCACAATGCTAAGGTTTTACAACAAACAGCGAGATTTTAAGACTTCATTAATGCAGCTTGCTTCCTAGCCAAACAGCAATTAGCATTTCGTAGTAGCGATCAGGTTTGGCCTCTTATCGTGGCAACTAAGTGGAACTTTTACATAGGCTTGCTGAGAAAGATTAGTTAGACATTTAGAGACACCTATTGCGTTTTCTGGATTCTCAAACAGATTTCAGAACGATTTAATTGAAGCGATAGGTGATGTGATATAAAGAAGATAAGCGCAGCCCTATTTATTCCTGCAGAAGTAGACGGGACTACGGATGTCACAAACGAAGCTCGAATCTCTGTCATTTTGCATTATGTGGATAAAAGCCAGGTGGCTTGTGAAATGAAGGAAGCGTTCTTGGGATTTGATAATGTGAGTAATGACAGATGAGCCGCTCCTATGTTCTTTTGGTTGTCCTCCCCTCCCTGTTTCCATTCATTCATGTTTGTTTAATGTACACGGCGTACAGCCAGTATTATTTAGTCAGTATGTGAAGTAAATTGTTTCGTGTTGTTGCACACTAGTGCGAGGCGTTGACCTGCGACTGTGTGCAATCGTGCTTTTAATTAACATATAGTTGGTTCATTCAAGCTTCCATGTCTGGATACGCGTTTGGGGGCGAATGAAGCACCAGGTGCTGCTGTCCGTCTGAGGTGGTCATCTTGTAGTAACTAAGGGGAGGACCTTTAAGATACGGCTACAGATGAACATAGTCGTGCAAATGTGTTCCGGTTGCTTCTAATTGCTTGTTGTGGCCGCATCGTGTCCTTGTAGTCAGTCGGTCGCTTTTTGTGCTTCGTATCGATCGTGTTTTGTGCTTCCTTGGCCAGTGCGTTGAACCTCCGTTTCAATTTAATTTTAGGCGGGGGATGATGAAGTGCATTGGTGTGTGTTGTTGCGCGCTAGCGGGCGGCGTTAATCTGCAGCATTGCGCGTAGTCGTGCTTTTAATTTAGGCTACATATTTCATTGAAGCTTTCTTCAGCTGCCGATCAATCTGATGGTCTGCATTCTCCACTGGATCACTGTATTCATTGCAAACGTATGCATAAGTTATAAGATTGTTTCAACTTTTTAATAAAGCAGTCAAACAAGTAGGTGATAAATCACTTCAATTTGGCACTCCCATGTTTTACCTTTTTTGAAATGTAGAATCGCCTCTGTACCTATGTGTGTGTAAAAAATTATGATATTGGATAGAAAGCATAAGCAATAGTCATTCTGCCAGCAGCCAGTTGAGTGGTGGATTTATGCTACTCCATTCAATTCATTTGCTCGTAAAGTTGGCTTTTAAAGAGACAAAGGCTGCCTCCCCAGCCACGAACCTCACCGCACGTCACTGTCAGCTTCACAGGTTCAGACGGACCAAGCACGTCATATCGCTACTCAAAACATGCCAAATAACATCAATAATGCAAAACAGGCTAAAAATATTCTCAAAATTTTAGCTGAAAGGAGACAAGTTTTCAAAAATTGCCAAACCACGTATTTTTCTGCCAACACCACTAACTAAGGCCAAAAACATACCAAGCTATGACCTACATGCCAAACAGCATTTTCTCATGCCAAACCACTTTGAAAAAGGCCAAAATGCCAACCTGGCAACCCTGTCGGACGTGTTGCATCAGCACCACCAAGCATTGTAACAAAATCACGACAGTCAGACACTGTGGCAGAACAAGAACGCTCACTTGCCATATCTACCAGTCGTGACGTCGTCCTTCTCAGGCTGCAAGAAAGGCTAAGTCACTCCGTGTGGCTGCATTTCAGGCAAATAGATAGAGTCAGCATCTCGTTGAGACGAGTTGTGGCTGTGAAACTCTGACTGTTACGCAAATAACTGTTGTTGAGCTCCTACAAATTTATAAATTACTTAAACTGCTGCGGCCAACTCCGGCTTTACGAAACTTCTTCGATGGCCACGAGCGTCCGATGAATAGGCTGAACACAATGCCCCAGTCCAGAGACAACGGTAGAGGGCAGTAGTTAGTCCTCGAAAAATCAGTAGTTAGTATCGTTACCATATCAGTTGAGCAAGAAACGTTACCTCATCAAAGAAGAGATTTATTAGTCTTGTTTAGAGCTAATTTTTCCTATCCAAATTAGGCTTTGTTTCTGTTCGATGTTCGAAGCCTTTTACGGTCCTGACTGTGAAAGCTAAAACCTATGTGTGACAATTTAGGAGCTGTGCACGGTTCAAATGTTGATGACAAACAATTATACGTGAATATTCTACTGCAGATTGCAAAATGCTACTTTCAAGTCGTGTAACTTAAAATTATCGCGTCCTGAAGTCCTCCTGACATTCTTCGAATTGCTTTGCAAATAATGCTGACGATGGCAGTATCTTTTGCACATTGCGACTGCGAGCGATCTTTCAGTAAACTCAAACCGATCCTTTCATACCTCCGAGACTCAATGGCTAAAAATACGTCGGGGCAGATTGTATGATCTAGCTTTGATGAGTATAGAAAGGGGCATTTTTATGTAATTTAACCGGAAAACGCTGTCTATATCAATGATTTGATGGAATTGTGTTTTTCGAACACAAGTGATACATGACTTGCATTAAATGATTATTTTATATCTAAATTAAATGTGCTTCATTTTAAAAGAAATTTTCGTTTGCAGTTACAATATGCTGTTTGTTTTTTGTTTTTTTTTGTAAGATATACAATTTTGTCAGGCAACACTATGTAGACCCATAAATATGATAACGGTATTATTTGAATGTTTTGATAGATAGAACAATGTTATGGTCTTTATGGATAATTTATATTTTATTTTCTGAAAGGTGCAAAGCAAATTAAACACAAACATTTTCCGTTTTAAAACATTTGAAACAGTAATAATTGTGCCTATATTTAATATTTAAATTATTAGAAAGTGCGCACATTTAAACTTTGCCATGGGCGCTATTTTGCGTAGAAATGCCACTGTTCATTTTGCTGTAGCTAAACAATTCTGGAACGACAATTATATCCGAAGTCGAGCTGTTGCAACATTTTCTGCAATTGCGACAGCTCTCGCTGGCTGTATGTTGTGCAGGCCTGGTATAGAGTAGTTAAGGCATCCACCAATAACAGTCTACAAAGCTGCATTCAAAAAATGTTTGTCAAACGAAATAAAAATTGACAACCTTATGACTTTTACCTCGGTTATGGCATATTTGAACCGCTATAAGGCTATGTTACTTTGCGAAATCTTGGCTGACTTCACCGCCTGCAGCTGCTGCCTTTCCAAACGCTCATGTGCTGATCGGTAGCCACGGACTACATGAAAGTGTTGCAGGTCCCTGGGACTACGGCTTCAACATTTAAATGAGAAAAACTGTTGTTCTGAAAGTCCATTTGTTTTCCAATGTTTTATCGTCGGCTTTAAATCTAAGGAGCTTTCTATTTACACGCTGGTATTGTCGTCTTCACCACCATGAAAGATTTCTTGCATCTTGCTTTATAGTTCGTAACTATGAGTCATAGAGCTATGCTTTTGCTGAAACAAATAAGCCAATGAACTTCATAACGCAAATAGTGCAAGGCCTAGTACCCTCGTGCAATGTTACCAACGGTCTCACTTCACAGTTCAAAATCAAATTGCAGCCAGAATGAAAGGTACGGCGAATCGAAGAGAGACTAACTGCAAAGAGTTCGTTGTTCGAAGCGTGCGTTATCAGAAGAGAGCTTAATTTACATTGCAAGCGTTTTCGGTTCTGCAAAGCTGCGACGCACACACGTTCGCCGGAAAGTTTCACTTCACAGATCATTTATCAAATGCAATGTCTTCACGTCACAAAGCAGCTTTGCATCTGGTTTGCACAAGTTCAGAACGTGCAAAACGATACCACGAAGTCAACACTGCACAGATTGGTTTGTATAATGGAATTACTTTTAGGAATACGATTCTAACAAACTCAGTACATTACTAAATGACCCTGCCTCATAGTAAAAGCAAGAAATGAAGCGGCAGAGGTTATTCCAAAATCTTCTGTTTACATCCACGGTTTGTGGCCCCTTATCTCCAAAGACTCTCAACACTTGTGGTCCCCTGCTCATCAATAAAAATACCTGTTTTTTGGGGGGTTTTGCAATATCACAGCAGAGCTATTTAGTAAAAGCCTCTGCTCGTGGTCCCCGGAGAACCGCTTTGTTATTCCCAAGGGGGTTGATGGCCTGGTTGTGAAACCCCGGCTTGATGAAATATTCTAAAATTTGAGCCACATAGAGTGTCCTGCCTGAAAATCCACGTCAAAGGCGTTAGAATAATGACGTGAGAAAGATTACACTTTTGTCGTAGTGAAGGTCTTTTCCCGTTGTGGACGTCAAGAAGATTTACGATAAACCGATTCGTTTTAAAATTTCTGCCGACGGAATGCCCGTATGTCCCGCACATTACAGATCCATGACTTGATGGCGGAAATTGAGCGGGAGAAATACGAACTGCAAAAGTTGCACACGCGAAACATACAGGAGCTCTTGGATGACACCAGCCGGCGACTGGCTGCAACGGAAGAGTAAGGACTAATTCAGGGAGCGCCGGGCCACTTAGTTTTAATTTTGGGAGTCTCAGAGAGGTGTGATCTTTTTCTGACCGCTAGTTTTAAAAACGAAAACTATGCCCCACTTACGCTAGGTGCCTTCTCAAAACTGTATCTTTTGTGGTGTCAACTTGATTCTACGATTGCTTTAAATCTTTGACAGAAATTAAAGCATTTTCTACATTCTTCTCCAGAACAAATGGCAATGCGATCATTTAATTGGTATAGCTAGAAGCTCTCTTCATTAAATTTCGGTGACTTTTTGTCGTTTTTTGTAGGTTTATTTTTCAGATATTGATATTTCCATGCGGGACTGTGTTGTTACTCTCGAAAATATCATCTGGTTCTCGATCTGATTAGCTGCACATAAACTGCGTTGTTATAGTAACCACATATTTTCTGGACCAAACAAGCACAATCCATTCAGTGGACACAGGGTTTGTTTATGCCATTTTTAAGTTGTCGTTTTCCAAGCAACACAAAACAGAGTGTTTTAATCCTCTACAGTCTATACCAGTGTTTCCCAAACTTTTTAGAGTTGCGGCACCCGACGGACGAGAAATATAATTTGCGGCACCCATGACGAACCCATAGCAATTTTCTGTAAGGTTTGATGACATTTTGAAAATGTATTTTTAATGTGATGTTGAAAAACGTATTAACTCGCGGCACCTCGGGTATTGCAAATGGCACCCCGGTTGGGAACCACTGGTCTATACCACATAGCAATGGTGGACAAACTGCTACTCGCGAGCTGTGTTGCGTAGCTCTTCTAGTTGAACAGAAATATCTCAAATTAATAGCGAGCTGTCGATTCATATTTAATGTTTTTTCATGTGCCAATTGTTGACACGAATTCGTGTGGTAAGTTGCCAAGAAGTCTACGCGATTTGATGTAGGTCATTTCCTGTGAAACTTACGTTCTCTGAGGATGTTACAACAACACTTTGGTGTGCGAAAATTGTCTTCATGTTATTTGCCATCAGCCTATATATCAGGTTTGGGCAACTTGTTTAACAGAAGAGTCATTGGCAGAAAACCAAAAACACCAGAGTGCCGCAAAATCGGTTTGTGCTGTCAAATACGGTTCGATAAAGAAAATCTAATGCAGGCAAGTGTTTTTTTAAAGTACCGCTCACGAGAATCTGTTCTACTTTATTCAACTAACATCTGCTTGTTATTCACTAAAGTACAGAAAATGAACGTTCTCCTTTAATGTTCCGGACTGGAAAAGTAAGCTATCGCCTTAGCGCTATTTCTACGTTGGGTATGGGTCAACAGTATCTGACTCTCGGATATGCAGCAAAAGCTTTTGGTGTGAAAACGTTTTCATGCGTTTGGTTCAGGTGACCAAAGCCAGAGAAACGAACCATTTTTCATCAGGGAAATGTTCTTCCAAGTCCAAAGAGTAGGCGTTTTGAAGATTCGCTGCAAGACGATGAATCTTGTCAGAGGAGATCCATCGCAATCGGAAGAAAATTTGAAACCTTTCATTAAACTCTGCATCAGCTTGCTTTCTGCGTTCAAAAGTTCAGTACTCAGTGAATCTAAAATAACTGTGAAGGTATCAACTCGAAACTTGTCACGAGTAAGATAACGACTATCCTCATTTTCAGTACCTTCCAGCAACAACGTTTCGCTTTGGTCCGCGTCTGTCTTTGTACATGTGATTGCCAGTGAGCATTTTAATCTCTTCTTCACATATACCATAGTCATCTCTCGGCGACTTGAGATATCACGGCTTTCCTTTTGCAGTGTCTTACTAGTGACATTGAACTACCACAAAATTCTGTCCCATAAAATACACAGTGTTGCAAGCTCAAAATTTGTCATATGTGTGGGTAAAGACGAAGCTTCAAAACAAGTCTGACTTATTTCAGTGTTATCATTCGAAATGTTTTGCAGTGCAGAATTTATTTGAAGATAGCTGGTTCCCAGCGCGCGAATAGCGTCGCACCTCACCAACCATCTCGTATTCGACAATGTTTTGAGCACAGCGCTACTTTGACCCAATGAGTTCGTGAGAACCTTCCATCTGCGCGTAGAAACCGCAAAGACGTTCTATCTAGACCAGCTATGTCCAACCCGCGGGCCGCATGCGCCCCAGTCGAAGGTTTTGTGCGGCCCAGTTTAGGTTTTCGCTGTAGTAAAATATCGTATATACTGACAACCTGTCCTTATTTTGATGATGTTGATTTTGATATTTTTGATGCAGGTGTTGTGCTTTTCAGTGCCATTTTATCACGTCTTTTACCATTGCAGTTAGGATTCGAACGCTTTCAGTACATTCGCTTATGCTACACTTAGTTAGCTAAGATCAAGGTTTGCTATTCAGTGTGCGCCCCAGGGTAAGACAATGACATAATTGTTGGCTCCGTAAACCTTTTGGGTTGGACATGGCTGACCAAGACCTAGAAGTTCTGTACAAAACCAAGAAAGAAAATGCGTTGACGCAGCTAAAAATCAACGAGATTTAATCAATGAGCAGAAAAAGGAACAAAATGAGTAGCAAATGGGTCGAAATTGTTAATTCTGGCTTGATCTCCTGACTATTTACACGCAATCTTGCTGAACTGAAATTTTCAAGTGTTTCAGAATTTGGATGACGTAGTTTGTCAAATGTTCTGCATCATGTTCCTCTAAAAATTTGATGTATTTAATTATCTTCTGCCATCATCGTAAGTCCTGACCGAAGTTCTAAGATTCAGTGGGTCTAAATCTTGTTCCAAGCTTCTCCTCTGCAAAGTACCTGCGTAAATCTTGTTGCACTTTTTTTCTCCACTCGGCTTGATCCTCAGAAGATCAAACCAGCTTCCCAACAGCAAAATAATTTAGTTCATGCTCCGCTATATTCAATGGTGCAGGAACCTTTTTCAAAGCGCCAGGCACAAAACACGTCAGAAAAACGAGGGAATTTTTATACATTAAGCCATTTACTTTAACAATGGAGCCCATATTAATTGTGTTGTTTAAACCTATTTAAGTGATATTCGAAATGTAAAAGTGGGGGAACCAGAAACCTCGGCAAAAGAGGGGGAGACTAGGCCCAAGCGGCCCCTCTGATTCCGCTACCCCTGGCTACATTTATTCCCTCCAGATTTGCGTCGTACAGAAAATCTTTGCTACCTCCAAGCTTCAGTCTATTAATATTTGCTGTCCTCTGCTCTTCCTCAGATTTTCCTTGCCACAAACATGTTGCTGGAACAGATCACTTTCGCGAGTTGCTGAAGCACTGCATGTTCTCTCCTACAGGTGGAGAAATGAGCTTGTCATATGCGAAAAAACGCACTGAAAACTCACTGACTTTCTTATTTTTTGCAAATTCAGTGCGTTTCTTATTTCCTGTCCTGTTACATTCCTTTCTAGTAACCGCTTTCGTAAAAACGGCCTGCATGAGACACGATTCGCAGACACAGGCAACTCCAATGGCCTGTTTACACCAGGGCTGTGGTGTCGGAAATCCCGTCATCCGATTCCGACTCCGGACCGACTCCGACCTTCAGCTGTATTAGTTACTTAAAGTGATAATTCTTTTCAGATGAATTCATAAACCCTACTTGCACT
>JGI24158J21664_10010681_pt1 | contig 12243 bp, 8 predicted proteins | sample Ectturendosymbi3_FD_21664 | JGI IMG/M metagenome (IMG submission 21664) | reverse complement strand
CGATTCATATAACTCAATCATTAAACATAAAAAATTTTAATTAAGAAATTTTGTCTGAAACAATAAATTTTAGTGTCAATAAAAACTTTATGAAATATTGAATAACATAAAAAAAACCTCATTGCGATATCTCATCATTTCATTTTTTAATAATTTTTTTAAATTGTAAAGAGACTTTATGGACACCCTGTATTACGAAACCTAAAGAGAAAAATGTGGGGGACGCATGTCATATTATATCCCCACTGTCTGAAAAGTGGAGGGGACGCCTCCCCCGTGTCCCCCACCTAATTGCGCCCATGATTGAAGTCTAAGAACATCCCACGTTAACACGCGCGGTAATATAATAGTTAAGGTTTTGCTCCATTGAATATCTGCCGCCTTGGCTACAGTGCAGCCTAGTTTTATCTTTACCCTGCATCTTATTCACAAAAAGCAATAAGAGCATGGACGTCGGAAGGATTTTTTCCAGGGGGGTGCCATTAGCGGATTTTTCCAGAGGAAACCATAAAACGTTTTTCCAGTTGGTGCCAAACTTTATGAAATTTCATTTTTCGTTCTCGAAACTAAGAAAACGACTTTGTTTTGCTAAAAATTAATAGAAAAATCTCAAATTCCCCCCCTGACCCCCCTTCTGACGCCTATGAACAAGAGAGAGGCCTGGGCTGAACGAAACTACCGTACCTCACTGGCCTCGTGTAATCTGAAAGATTGATTCAGGCGTTTTGTTCCACACATTATACGTAACAATAACCAATTCTCAACGCCATAAAACGAGAATGCTCATATCAGTCACTTCAGTTCTTCGCGCTCGTTCTTCTTTAGAGATCTTTTGTTAGCGGCATAGTAAAGTAAAAACCGTGCGTTGAACCAAAACAAAAATACAAATAAGTGCTTACAAAAATGTTGGAAATTGTTCTTACACCCAAAATTTTGGGTCCCCAAGAATTGGGGCCCTAGGCTTAAGCCTTTTTAACCTAGTGGTAAATCCGCGCCTGCCAACTGCAGTGGAGAACGGTCATTTTCTAAACTTAAGTTGATAATGAACAAAGGAGCACCATCAGAGAAAATAAGCTGAAAAGTGTGATTTTAACGAGGATGGTCGAGCATGAACTTCTATGCGAAATAGACACTACCAGTATCATAAACGAATTTGCTATGGAAAAATCTAGAAAATGCAATCTTAAGCAATAGGTATGCTGCTTTTGACAATCGACTTCGACACATTGAGACTATGCTGTCTCATAAAGCAACGATTAAATTTCTTGATGAGTCTGGAAGCATTAATTACTGTCTCTGTACGTAGCTCATAACGTCCACCAGTTGCTATTTAGGACCAGGATTTTCGTACTTAAGAATTCAGCGTGCCTAATGGTAGTCACATGGATGTCCGTAAAATTTATGATTTAAAAGTTATTCACTTGTTCAAGTGCATTTTTTACTTAGGGCCCTGCACTGTTAATATGATACAGGCCCAACGCTGCCATTATCCGGCACTGGTTCACGGCGTGACACTTCGCAACGAAGTGCGCAGCTGTGCAATTCATAGAACCCTCAATGTCGAGCCGCTTCTCCGAATGGAGAGATCTCAACTACATTGGTTCGGCCACGTGACCAGAACGTCTCACGAAAGATCGGCGAGGTGAGACCTGCTGCTGGTATACCTACGTGAAAGTGGCCAAGTGTTCAACCAAGGACCAGGTGGCGTGGTGACATCTCCAAACCTTGCTTGGTCTCGTCTTACGGTGTGGAGCCAGCAGAACTATCAGAGATTGCTGAAATCCGTAAGGTATTTCGAGTCCTCCTAGGGTTGGTGTCCTCCCGACCCTCCCCAGAGGAAAATCAGGTGTGAAAATGAATGAATGCTGCGGCATAAATAGTTTATTATGATATAGAATATAAAGTTCGTTAATATTCTTCAATATCGTAGTACTAGTGACAGTCATAAAATTACTTTTCCTCAAAAGTCAAATCAGTACCTGGCAAAACAGAATTGACGTAAAAACGCAGCAAATCAGTTTGAAATCTCGTGTGCATGTACTGTAAAGCAATGTGAAGCTTTAAAATCACGAGAAACTGCGCTAGAACGTTTTTCTTTTCGAATATTGAGAACAAGCGCATACCAGTACCACACTGTCGGCGACGTGCTTTGCAGAAAGAAATACGCATAAATGTTCTCTTCAGATTGTTGTACCGCGAAAAACCCTGGCATCGTTGCGTTAATCTGTGATGCACCACAGCAAGAGAAAAACTGTAGCAAAGCAGCAACTTGTAAACTTCCGCGGCCTTTCACGTGACCAGCCAGTGGTGGTCGTCTTGTGGTTGTCCACCCCCACATCAAAATCGAGATGAAGAACAAGTTGAAGAAAAGTGGTAAAAGATCTACCTAGCAGAGTAGAAGTGCGCTTGTACATTTTGGGGCAAGTCACGGACACGCACAGGGTATTGTCACTTTTTCAGGAACGCTTCATAGTTGATTTACCTGCCTTGGCTTTGCGTTTTGTCAAGCTTGAGCTCAAAAAAAGCTGGATTTTCTACCACAAGCAGAAAAACTTGTTATCGCGTTCTCGCAGTTTGCGCGCCAAGTTTCTTGCGTAACAGTATTTTCGGCTTTCAGGCTTGGCCTGGCAACACTCTTCAAGACAACATTTCCGTTTTCTTCGCTTCTTCGACTTTTTTCTCTTCTTCCTCTTCAGCTTGCACTTCAAGGCTTTATCGAAGTTTCGCGCTTGGCGAAGGCACAGCGACAGGGACTCGCACGGCCGACATGCGTTCATGCGAGCTTCGTAGGTAGCAGCGATGGCCGCGCCGATCTCCTTTCCTCGTCTTGTTGTGCAGCTTTGAGTGCGCTGAACACGCACATAAACAAAAACAGTTCGGCTGGCACTGCAACTGATCTTTGCAGGAAATCCAACAGCAAACGAAAGTATCCAAACAAGGAAAAAACAATGTTTTTAGGAAACAGTTTTCTACATCAAGAAATTTCTCTTGGAAAAAGTTACGGCAAGTCACTTTCCTAAAGATTAAGGTGTTTTGATGACTCCAGCAAAAGCGTTTCACTTACTTCACACACAAATGACTCTTCCTCGCTCGAACTGGGTTCCAGGCATAATCTTTGGCATCTGCGTTTTTTCATCGCCTCCTGTTTGTATTTTCTCAGTTTTTCCTTCATCTGAAACGCAGCGAAATTCAAAAGCAAACTTGTTCACAACCAATTCGGAATATCGACCGGAAAAAGTCAGCGTTCTCAAATATTTGTGGAAGTTGTGGAAACGTGGCATCTAAATGAGGGAATATTGAGCAACGATTCTGAAAATTTACAGCGCAAGTTGCCTAAGCGGAATGAATTTTTTTAGTTTGCAACAGCTATATCAAAATAGCAGTGCAGGGGTACCTAAGAATCGAAGAACAACTTGCTTATTGACAGGTACAAATGGCGTATAACACCGAAATTGTTATTGAGTGGCCAATTTATGTTAAATAAGCGTCTAACCTAGACGTAACACTTTCAACAACCACATCAAGTGATTAAGCTCGAGCCACAAAAGTTCCATTACTGTAGACCACGAATTTTTTATGTTTGAATGTGACAAAACTTGCGGTAGCAGCATAAGGTAATGACGCAAGACAGAAGGCACGGCTGTTAGCACCCATAAGAACATATGCTGTGAGCCTGAGCGCAACAACAATCTCTAGTAGTGAAGGGAAAACCTTGACCTTCAAACAGGGTCGTTAACTGGTGGCCGGGAAAAGAAACAAGTTTGGCGCTCCCATGTTCAAATCTAAGGTCTTTCGGAAGCAAATGTACTGTGTTGAAGAAAGTACTTGTGAAATTTTTAAGACATTTCCTCGTCCTCGCAGTGATTTGGCACCCCACAGTGATTCAGCGCCCGGTGAATTGTGCACTCGTTACTCCCCTACCCCCAAAGTCAAAAGTCATGCCCCTCCCACTCCGAAAGAAACTAATGTGGTGAAAAGCAACGACAAGGTGTTGTCTTATTTCTGCAGCAATGGCAAAACTAGGCGAAATGCTTAGAATACAAGTACTGTACATTTGCTGAAAAATTGACGAAGGCCTCTTTGGTTTAATGCAGGGCTGTTAAAAGTGCGGCCTGCGTGAACATTTCATTCGGGCCGCGGCTTTGTTTTCAGAGTGTGTTGTACATGACCGGCCAAACACTGGATTGCGCTTCTGTGTTGGAGCGATGGCGGTTTCTCGCTACTTCGACGTTTTCCGTTGTGTTTTGATGTGCTTAGCGGGAATATGAGCATGAAAGCCGTCACAAACGAGTGTTTCTGCTTCAAACCCTAAGAAATAGCTGCATTACACTGACATTGCACTGACATGCACGAGATATTTTACTGCAAAAAATGTCAGAAGGGGCTGCTAGTACGTGGATACCTTCGCATGATGAAATTTGGCTCTCTTTGAAAACAGTTTGGACACCCCTGGGTTAATGAATCGCTCCCAAGTATGAGGAAAGATTGAGAAAAAACAGGACAAAAAATGTTTTAACTCGGTAGGGTGAACCTTTTAAGTCCCGTTCGGGCCACTTTTTGACCTGACTTTGCAACTTTTTGCAACTCCACAACTCGCAAGCCGATTGAGCAGAGAGGTGTTTAAACCCTCTACGGATTCAGAAAATCTTTTAGTTTACTTTGAAAACAAAATTTTTTCGTTTTGGGTTTGGAGTGCTCTGTGGGTGACGTCACAGTGGTGGCATGTCTCCGCGATTTTACGGGTGAGGTTACCTGGCCCTGGGCGCCAACCAAAAAGCCATTTTTGGCTCAACGTTTTTTGGAAGCTAGGCTATCATCTGAATGTTTGGAGCCATTGATTGGCTTTCTAGCATATCTGTAGCCAAAACTATTGCTCAAAAACCAAAAGTTGGTAAACATTCTACTCCCACAAACGCTGACCCTGGGTATATTATACCCATATTACATACAGTATAACCATAACTCGCCAGCAGACTGACCTAGAAAGCTGTTCAAACCTCTAAAGATGGGGAAAGTCTTGTAGTTCGCGATAAAAAAATTGTTTTAGTTTTGGATGTCGTTTTTTTGTTTATGTTTACATGATGGAAGTATGTTTATGCATATCCGGTTTACATTGCGATGACGTCATCATCCCCTGGGAGCCGATCAAACGAACCGATTTTGTGGCTCAAACTTTTATTGGATTGATTCTGGGCTATAATACGAGTCTTTAGAGCCCTTGATAGACTTTCTAGCGTTTCTGGTTCCAAAATTATGGCACAACTTCCGAAATTAATTAGGGAAATCCTCNGGAAAGCCCCTAGAGGTTTCTAAAAAAATTTGTTTTTTTGGCCAAGTGCGTAACAATCACCCAAGAAAGAGACCGCGGGATATAAAGCGACTCGTAAAGGTAGTTAGCTTGCCCGTCACTGACGAACAGGCTAGACAAACCACAAACAGAGCTTACCTTTTTCCTCAATAGGCATTCTTCCGACGTACTGTCACTACTCGGCGTGCTGGGACACTTGCACCAAGTTTCGCTTGCACTACTGGAAAGAGATTGCTCACCCAGCAGTGGACACATTTCCGGCATTTTGTCATAAGCTAGTCTGGCACAACGAGTGATTTTTTTAAGTGCCCTTTTAGCCACCGGCGGTGCCATATCTCTGTTGGGAGCAAAACGAAATCACTGAAAGTGTTTGTTTGATCAAAAGACTAACTTATGCTTATATCACTTGTACAGCATAATTTACTTCTAATTGTACTGCAGTTAATCATTCATCAGAGGTAACATTTTCGCTCCTGCAATTTAACTTCGGTTTCATTCTTTGCAATTGACATTTAAACATCTCTGCGCGAGACTCGAACAATAGACAAACAGGGTCCTTTATAGTGGAGGCGGTGTTATTGTTTTTTCCTTTATTTGGAGTTTTNCTAGCCTACCTGAAAATGTGTGATGCTTTTTTTGATCTTTCGCTGCATATGACCCAACCGTCCGTTGGTTGGTGACCTCATCAACTGAAACCTAGCGGCGATGGCGCAGATAAATGCCTCGCTAGCTTGAAATTATTAGAAGCTAGGATTTGAACATACTATGTGCTTACAGCATTCAACAGGGGTCCAAGTTGTCAAAGGACTGAGGTTTAGCGACTCTCTTTCTAAAACCCAGAGAAATGGCGGAGTGGAGCTTTGAGTTCTACACCTGGTATGTTTCCAGCTCAAGATTGCCAGGACACTTTTGTTCTTTCGACATAAAGCAGTTTTTTTGGATTTTCTGAATACGTTTCAACCCCTCTTATGCTCTCGCTACATCCATCACTATTACGGCAAGTAATAGTCAATCGTTCGTACGCTGATAACTTTCTTTCAAAGGCGTGTGTGCTGAAAAAGAATGTTGTTTCTAACCTTTCGGGGATGCTAATGCAGCCCGACAGCTCATACGCTGATGGGTACACATATATATTACAGCAATGAGCAAATGTAAATATGAGACAGTTCTGCATCCTTCTACCGGTTGCCTGCAGCTTTTTGTCGTTAATAAGCATTTAAAAATGTTTTGGAAACATTAAGAAAAAAGAGTACTTCTTCCACTTACTTTTCTCTTTTCTGCCGTTCACACTGTACTGCTTCAGGATCGCACCAGTATTGAGAAAGCGCCTGCGTAACAACAGCGTTTAGTGCGTAGTTGCAGTTAATCCTTTTCATTTTTTTGACGCAGGTCTATTACCTTAAAAGTTAGTGCTAAACACGTAGCACTCACGAGAGACGTCGTGAACGAACTTTTGAGATTTCTAAACCAAAAATTTTTAAGAGTTGGAACATACCGTAGGTGTGGGAGCAGGCACATTTTTGGGGGGTGCGAAGGATTTTTGCCCAAATTTCACCAAACTTGCCAAAGAAAATGACCTTCAAAAAAAGAAACGAGTATATTTCATCTCGTGTTGGGCGCTTGGGCGCATTTTTTGAAATTAAGGCACTTCAAGTACCACTTTTGCCCGAATTTTCCCTAACTTGCCGAAAAGAACTAAAAAAACATGATTTCCAGACGAAAAAAACGCCTGCACTTTCATTCTGGGTGCCATTTTTGTAAAATCAAAGCACATACAGCAATTTTGCGAAGGTTTTCATACATTTTGCCCAAATTTCCACAGATTTTGCCCGAATTTCAAGGAATTTTGCCCGATTTTCACTAGTTCAAAAGTTTTGGGGGTGCAGTTGCACCCTCTGCACCCCCGCCTCCTACACCAGTGGGTTGAAATAAAAACCTCATATGCATTAGGGAAACAACAGTTATAGAAACGTCTACTTTTTCACTTGGTGGTCGATTCAGCTTGTAAAGTTTCATCAATCATTGTGGCATGCTTAAGTTCTTAGAATTTCCTGTTTTGTGCAAAAGCAGGTAGATGTGGATACAGAGAATAGCTTAAGTTGAACCGAATATGAAATTTATAAGGCAAACAGAAAACCACGCAAACGAAGAGACAGGTCGTCCTAAGGCGCTACCTCTCAAAGACAACTCACGCAGTTGGTGGAAAGTCTAACGACCAGCTGAAAAACTACCTCTGTTCTTTAACCAACAATTAGGTTATCAGATTGCAACCGAGCATTCTGGAGACGCAAATTTACATAACAACGATCCGTAAAAGTATGCAAAACTCATCATACCAAGAGCCCAAGTGAGGTCAACAGCTGATGGCCTTAAACTTATTACCTGGATTGCTTTCACAGTAAATCGTTGGCCTTTTGCAAAAGTTTTTCACCGCAAAGACGCTAAGAATAGCGATTTGACATTCGGGGAAATGCCTCTTGACAACATGAGGTGGTAACTGGTCGTTCCCTGGTTGTCTGCCCGCCCTACTTTTATAAAAAAGAAACAACAATAACAGCCCAAAGCAATAAACACCCAAGCGGAACCAAACAATAAGTTTTGCACGCCCTAGATTATGTCTCGTTTTCCCAGGTGGTCCCAAAATCTTTCTTATCTAATGCCAACCGCTCCCTCACCAAGAAACTTGCAAAAAAGGGGAAAAAATAACCTTCCGCATTGTCGAAGGGCATTTCAGTTAAAAAAAAACGATAAAAATAGCTTTCCATTGCAGGCATAACTAAAATAGGGAATGAGCTATCAACAATCTATAGCGTGGACCTAAAATTAATTTATACGAACAACAAACTACAGGTGAAACGTTTTGTTCATTCATATTGTCAGACTTCATATGAGAGTGAAAGCAGCGGACGAAAGAACTTTAACCTTCACTATAGAAAAGCAAAATGTTCAGATGTAGTATTCCACGGAGATTGCGCTTTAAGTTTGGGCGGAACTTGGTGGCTGCCACGTTTACGCTCGCTCCTGTATTTTAGCTAAAAAACATACTGCATACCACGATAACTGGGAAAATTGCAGAATTTTGTTGTTTTAAAGCCAAATGAACGAAAAAAGACACTTGCATCTGGTGGATTGTTTTTAAGGTTTATTATTAGTCTTTGAGGTATATTTATACCAACGCATCAGTATTCATGCGAAACATTGCAGAAAAACTTTTAAGGTATAACGGTAATCCAGCATAAAATATATATAATATAAATTTAGTAGAAAAAACAAAAACAATTAAAATTACTGCACAAGAAATATTTGAAAACTTTCAAAAATACATCTTCAAAAAATGTCTTAAGTTGTGCGAGACAGCATCTTTGAAAGTTAATACAGCAGTGACAGTTTTATCGTAACATATTCTATTATCATGGAAACACTCATAGTAAACAACAACAAAAACGAAACCAACATTCTCATGCACTTTCATGCTACCTAATACACCGCTGACTGTGAGTATAAAATGAATTGAGTGTGTGTCCCGTTCTAACTGCGTTATAGCACTTGGCAGATAGAGGATGCAAAATTGTTTCTGCGCGTACTGCGAACTAGGGTGTTGTTGCACGGCAAATCCACATTCCTGAGCACCATACCAATCAGTGAAAGACGCCGTAAACTTGACATATATGACAACAGGGAAACATTATTTCAGACCACATAATTATTGCACAAAACGCAAAGTATTTATATTTTAAATTAAGTATACGTCTCGTTGTAAATCAAAATACACAGGTATTTGAAAAAGCACCAGGAAAATTGGTCTGCATTCGAAACACTTCCATCACGAAGTACGATATGCATATACAACTGATTCATTCGTTTTTGGGAAGCGAGTTGCTTGCGCTGAAACAGTAGATCAGCATCTGGTATACCCCAGCTGAAGATTTTAGTAATGATTTGGGGAAAATTTATCAATTTTAACAACATATGTACATCGAAAACAACTTATATATATGTTTGAGGTAAATTGTTGGTTGTTCAATAAACATCGTGCTATTTGCAAAGCTTTCCCCGTCCATAAAATTATGGTTTGACCATAGGCGTCCGCAAGGGGGAGAAAAACGGGTATTTGCCCCCCTGGAAATTGGAACTAAGAACCAAAATTTCTAGACAACGTAAAATCAGAAGTTTAATTCCGGTTAGTTGAGTAAATTCTTGCAAATGACAGTTTGTTTGCCGATATGACGCTCACACTGCACAAGAGTCAGTTCACTGTTCTGTTCTGGTCATGCAGTCATGAAATTGGAGATCGTTTAACCTGCTCCTTTGGCTGCAAATGCAGGTGACGAAAGTCGGGAGCGAATCGTTCTACTATTAGTCTTTGTTACGTCACAATAACATGGCAACATATCTTTAAGGCTCACTTCAAGTTGCGGTAGTAGCCGTTTTGCCGCATGTTATGTAATTGCTGAACGCATACATCTTGGCAGGTAATACAGCGAGACAGCGACTACTAATAGCGGTAAGCCACGTATGTTCATACCAATGGTGGGCGAACTGCGACATATTTTGTGTGGCTCTTCTAGATAAATAGCAATATCTCAAATTGACAGAGAGCTGTTACCTCATATTCAAAGTTTCTTTCATTTATCAGTGTGTTTACGCGACCTCGTAAGGCAGAGGCGGATCCAGTCATTAAACTCAGGGGAGGCGATTTCAGTAATATGTGCTAGTCAAGTCTCATAACGGCTTCGCTACTGTAAGAGAGATAAAGTATACTTCACAACACTGCTCTTACAAAACAATGGACGGCAAAATGGCCTTATATCGCGATTGTTGTTTTCCGGATTGTAAAAAATTATGGTGAATAAAGTTACTTTCGCGGGTTTTAGAGGGGCGATCACCCGAATCTACCCTCCTGGATCCGCCCCGTTAGTTGCCAGAGAGTCTTCGCGAATTGATAGAAAGATAGTGAACCTAAAGCTCAAGTTATACTACCGTACTTAAGTTCCCAAAAGAAAATCCAATTTTTTCAAAGACACACATTGTCAAAAGCATTCTATCATTTTTCCCAGTGTCAGAATGAGAACGAATGCTTTTCGCGGACAGGCATTAGCAGGACCACAAAGTGGAAGAATACAAAAATAAATTGTAAGACCAGTATTGGAGGTCGGAAGAGCTCCACACCAGATTTGACCATTTCCGTGAGCTAAAACCATGCTTTGCATTTCTTGAAAACCCATTCATCGTTAATGTAGTCAGTGATACTGATGGCTATCCAGTTCGCCAACCGTTTGTTACAAACTTGTCTGCTGTAGAAACGAAACTGACTGGCTCTAAAAAACATTAGTCAATGCCAATCTACAGCTAATTTCTGGCCACAGGTTCCAGAAAATACCCAGAATTGAAAAGACCTGTGCACAACTCATTTCTGTATTCAGCACGACATATTGCTGTGACTTTTTTTCTCTGTAATGAAGTTCGTAAAATCAAACCATCGTGCAACCCTAAAAATGAACCCTTGGGAGAATTAATTCGCACAGCTATAACAAGGTATTGTCCGGATTTTCGGGGACTACAAAATCAAACAAAAACTTAATAGTGACAATTAATCACTTCATGTAAAACTTGCATTCTTTACCGTATTTGTGTAGACACTACAAACTGGTTTTGCGGCTCGCCGGTGTTTTTGGTTTTCTGCAAATGACTCTTGCATTGAACAAGTATGCTCACCCCTGGTTTATACAATGTGTAAAGAATCACAAGTGAAAAGAAGCCTTGCTGCCAACAAAGCGCATTTTTGACAATTAATGCTCCCTCTAAAGTGCGCAGTACCACCAGACGTTTGCGCAGTGAAATCCCATACTGCGCACTTGCAACATTCCAAAACATTGGAAAAACAATAAAACAAGCGACGTTATTTCAATCAAATATGTATTTTGATCGTATTTTGATAAAATTTTATACTTATTCTAATAATTCACAAACTTTGCAATTCATTTAGAACTCTGATAACTCAGTCCTGAAATATCCATGCTCACTAGAAAAACATTTGCCCAGTGTAAAACTTTCTTATAGGGAAAACACTGTATGCAACTGTTGCCGTAACATTGGGCATTTTCTTTGTGGTGTAGAAAGGGTGGAGCGTTTCGTGTACGTCCATTTGCGTTGCATCGTCAACAACCTGAAAAGGATCAGCAAAATGTCGACGTTGTCCCCCCGTGAAAAAATTTCTGCGAACGCCCATGGGTTTGACTTGAGTATGAATGAAATAACACATCAAATTTGAAAATCCATAGAGGGTCAAGTTTTTTTTTGTCGTGCTCTGCCGAGCTCCGCAGTGACAGCACTGTTTGGAATGAGCCAAAACAAATCTTCATGACCTCTACAACTAAGGGCTATAGTTTTTGTGTGAAAGTTTTTGAAAGATTAGGTGGCGTATAGCATGCACCTTAACTGCACGTAATATTTGAATTCGGTCATGGGCATCGACAAAAGAGGCCGCTTTGCTGTTGTGAATTTTTTGTCTCTGAGAAGCATTGTTGCGATTTCCTGCCGCTGGAAACGTGCTCCTCATTTGTCCAAAAAGTTAGATAATTATGAACAGTTCACAGTAATTCTTGTATTTCTATAAGCAATGTTCTTCAGTATAAAACATTTTTTATATCATCACATGCCGAATGTTCATATATCTTTGCAGATGAAAGTGCGTTGTTTCCCACCCAGTGGTGTAGGAGGCGGGGGTGCAGGGGATGCAAGTGCACCCCCAAATAATTTGATTTGTTAAAAATATGGGCAAATCTCCTAAAATTTGGGCAAAATCCCTGAAAATCCGAACAAAATCCCCAAATTTCTGGAAAAAATCCCTGAAAATTTGGGCAAAAATGGCGCCCAACGTTGCTTTACTTCAAAAAATTCTCCCCCAACGTTTGCAGGAAAACAAGTGAAGACCA
>JGI24158J21664_10010680_pt1 | contig 12245 bp, 11 predicted proteins | sample Ectturendosymbi3_FD_21664 | JGI IMG/M metagenome (IMG submission 21664) | reverse complement strand
AGTGTTTCTGTATGCTTTCGAGGAATCAGTCGACTGCCATCTGCTTTCGTCTTTTTGCGATGATTCAAACTTGCACATATCTCTATTCAAGTATGTACTTTGCACGATGGGTGTAAGCAAGGAAACGATCAGAAAATTTTTAATAGGAAATCGATTTCACGTAAAATTACGCATCCTCAGTCCTTATTCAAAAAGAATTATTGCAGCTATTCGCGCAACCACAAAATTCAGAATGATTTTCGATAACCTCTGTTATTATTTTTGAGGTCAACGTTGTTGCTGCGCAAAGCAAGCATAATTGATAATGATATGCTTCTTTTTTACAAGCTTCAATTGCTCTCAACTCTTTTACTGCCCCCTTGCCCTACCGCTGTTCCGGCGTCCCTGGCTACGGCTTAGTAAAGGCTCACTAGACCAAGTATGTCCAACCGGAATGCCTTGCTTGATCTAAAAATTGCTACTAGTTTAACGAAGGCCAAGCATTACACGGATATGGCACGCCTGCACAACATAAAGCTTTTCTTTCGGCCCTCGAGAACTTTCTCAATTGTAGAAAATGCTGCAAAAACTCGACCTCGAATAAATAATTGTCGTTCTAGAATTTCTTCAATACTACAACGAAACCTCTACATCGAAATGATATAGATTTCTGCGGCCCGCAGCGAATTTGTTGATAATTTGCGGTAGGCCGATTCGGTCAGGCCGACTGGGGTCTGGCCGTTCGGTCAAGCCATTTCGGTCTGGGCCGTTTCGGTCACGGGAAATTTCGCTCTGGCTGTTTCGGTCTGGGGACATTTCTGTAGTGACGTTTCTACACATAAACAACTAATTATATTTGTTTATTTAAATGATTATATAGGCAGGCGAAATGTCACGCTAGCTGGTGTTATACCCAAGCATGTTTGCATTAAAAAGTTAATATGGAAATCATATGTTGATGCTGATTAACTGTTTGATCTTGGATCATGTTTGCAGTTTTTTTTAATACAACCTTTCGTTGGTTGATTTAAGTACGTTTGCATTAAAGTTAACATGTAAAATTTCTGCAAGATTTCATAGCTTGACCGAAATGTCCAGACCGAAACAACCAGGCCGAATTGGCCACATCGAAAAGTCCTATTTCGGATGATTTGGCCCTTGTGAGTTTTCTGAGTTAGGCAGGCCTGGGCTGTGGTATCTGTAAATCGCTCCCAAACTATGATATCACAGGCAGATTTAGTGCCAATAAGGGAAGAAGAGTAGAAATTAATTTTGCACCGAAGTGTCATCAGACACATGGAAATCTGCAAGTAGTCAAGTACGCAGTATGTGGTAAACAGGCACTGAAGACCACTTTACATCAAAAATTTCAAATTTAAGATTATCAAAATAAGACGTGGTTGTCATTGTACATGCACAACAAAAACCTTCAACCGGTGTAGCCGGGCAGCAGGGTTTGACAGTAGACGTACACATGAAAAAATGTACTTCGAATTATTACCAGTCTCGTAGGAATCGCATGTGATGGAACAATCACAAGTCGCAATGGGATGGCGTTGGACAAAAACGTGTGTAACGGGCAGGACAGGTCTTCCGGCATACTTTAGTTCTTCCCTAAACACAGAGTGTAATTAACAAAGCAAAAAGCAAGATCCTGCACTTTCCTTCAACTGCAACGTTACTGGAAGCCTTCAGTCCCGCGCAGTTTCCACAAAAGTCATGACCGTTGTTTCCAAACTTTTCACGTTCAGCCGCTCAATTCCACAGCTCCGCTGCCCTCTTTGTTTAGTTTTTTGCGAACAACAGTTTTTTGGCCTAAACATTCGCCAAAACTGCCCTGATTTGCCTGATTTTCTACAAATTTTGCAGTCCTTTCCAGTCTGTCGTCACATTATTCCTGCAGTCCAGACTTTATTCACGTCCTTACTCTAGTACGAACCATTGTGGGAATATGAGATGCTAGTCTTGTAAGGAAGAGATAGAACTTTTAGCTGGTCCTAAAAATCAGACTCTCAGCATGCGTGATGCTAAGTTTTACAAACGTTCTGCTCACGGAAATATTTTGTTATAGAGAGAGTGCATTGAAAAGTATGCAAATGTTAGTAAAATAGCAAGACATGATAACGACAGGAACCCTCAGGCTTAAGTGAGCAATATTTTGTAAAATATTGGTGCCTTTCTCCATTTTTGTCGTCCGGTGAAATAAAAGTAAATTGTTTTGAGTAACCACCACCATCTTGACTTAAAACACCCAAAAAGTATATACTTTTCCAGTCTTAGAATGTTCATTCGCCTTATTCAACTCCTCGTATGTTGGCATAGCTGGTCCTGCATATGAGATTGAATTTGCTGTTGCAGTTTACTGTTATTTGGTATATCAATTGCTCTTTTTTCCCTTTGGTTTTGATTATTTGATTATAAATAATAGCAACATACTACTGGTTATAGTATTTTACACAACTTTAGGGACACCTTGACAAAATATCCTTCGGGTTTTTCGGTGTCCCAACCCCACGTTTGTTTTTTGTTGATGTTCCTGTGTATTTATAATGTTTTATACTGGCGGTTGAAACTGAATACAAGGCTCCTGTTTAACCATTTTACTAACTCGCCAGTATAAGTAGCGCACTTTCGACGAATTGGTTTTTAGTTTCGTTTACAAGGGTGCTTCCTACTGTTGAGTTCACGTTGCAACCTCAACATGAAACGTCTTCAGATTCTGGAAAACAGCTGATAACTGACATTCAAGATTTAAACAACCATTTTTTTTCTTTTGAGATGACTGTCACACTACGTTGCACTTCAAACTATTTTATGGAAAAGTTACCTTGAAGGTAGAAGCAGGTTAAAAATGAAGGGTGTCCTTCGTTCTTGCATGTAGTTATTTGCATTATTTACTCAACTTCATCTCGAGCAATACCTCTACAGAATGCCTTGTGTGAAGCATTGCATGCTTCACACAACTTTAGGAACTCATCTCTGCGAAGCGTTAATATCATGGCGTCTGAGTATCCTCGTGAAATAAACCTGGAAGAACTGTGGATCAATCCAAATGATTTATTCATAGGTAGGGGTGGATATGGTTTCGTTTACAAAGCATACCATAAATATTGCGGCGTTGTGGCGGCAAAAGTTGCAGCAGCGAGAAGTCCGGCCGCTTTGGAATTGTTCAAGAAGGGTATGTCCATCAACTGTTATTTGTTTTTTAACTCCTTTAGGAAGTATGCGCCACTGAATCTTTGGATGATCGTATTAATTCAGTTGATGAGCGTTAGAGTAGCTACCAACAAAACCACGCCTAGTTTAATCTATGACACGACTTCTACCGTCTATTAACATTTCATTTACAGTAAAATCACATCGAGCAATTTCAAGGGTCAAACACTCATTTCACACAATTAATCCTCGATGTCGGTCAACGCCAGTTTTACTTTTGGATTCAAACTGCATTAAACAAACCCTGTCCGTTGCAGCAAAACACTTCCTCTTTTTCATGAACAATCACGTTATTGTAGGTGTCTCACCAAAGCTGGTTCGACTGTAACGACAACTTGACTATTTGCACAAAGTGGTAAATAATGGTTGCATGGTGAACCTCCCAAAGCGATCTTGGAGTCTAAACATTTATGAATAGGCCTGAGAGGGTGTTTGACTTCGTGCATTTTTCTTATGATTTGGATATTCTTAGTATATCCACAGATATTTCTAGAACCTACCGTACAGTTAGCGTTTTTTTGAATTGCACTTCGTTTTTTTATGGAATTAGTCAAAAAGCAAAAAATAAACATGAAAACAATACACAAGAAAAATAAACAAAACCTTATTTTCACTGCAGCCAATAAACCAGTAAACTACATAACTCGACCACTGCAAGGGCGAAATGCTTTGTGAAATGTTACTACAAAACTGCAGCATTGATTAAGCAACATCACAAATTCAAATATAATAGCAGGAAAAACTACACAAAAAGCCACGATTAACGAAGAAGTTTGGGAGTTACGTTGCATAACATGGGCTTCCGTGGAAAGATACTTATTCCTGTAGTTCTGTATACGTGAAAGGCCCTTTTTTTCGTTGCTCTGTTCGGGCTTCAAAACATTAACCACTCACAGTTTCCGTTGCAATTGGGTAATTGTTAAGCTAACATCGTGGGTGCGAGTATTAGCCTGTAGACCTGCACCATTTGAGGAACAGGGGTTATACGAGGCAGACACAAGCAAATTTATGTTATAACGTGACGCAAGCGTTACGGTAACTATCCATTCACAGGGTACAAATGTTAAAACAACTGATTGGTTTCCTAATAGAAATGATGTTTTCATGTGATGAAAAGATTTTCTATCCGGCCAGTTTCTCCGATGAAGGTGTTTTTGCAGAAACTCAACAGCTGATGACTGCAGTTCATTGCAAGCACATTATCACACCGGTTGGGTTCAGTCAAACAACTCACGGCCACACTGTGCTTGTGATGGAATTCGCTTCTTGCGGAACGTTGGAAGACTTGATAGCAGACAAAACCCTGAAATGGACTGACGATTTAACATTCAGGTAATTTTTAGAACTTTTCGTCTTGGAAGTGGCCGTAGTGTTTGAAAGGTAAACGTTACCATTGATCAGGATGAACTCAAGGAGAAATGGCGAATGAAGTTATTTTTTGTTAGATCACATTTAAAAATTAACAAAGAATAGCTTTGGGATATTAATAGAAGAACTTCTTTACGTACTTCATACAAGGTTTACTACAAGTGCGTCAATCAAATCATTAAAAACCTTCAAGGGAGCCCATAAAAAACATGAGAAACAAAACCAGATTTCATCGCGTATTTCAACGTTAAAGAACTGTAATCGCAAACGGCAAGATGCTATTTGCTTTTGAAACGTCGATAATACACTTTGTTAAGGTTACGCACAGTTGAAGGTAAACAATCGATGGCACTAAAAAACATGAACAAAAATTCCATTGAGAATCAGGTACAGTAGTTCCAAAACCTTTTGTGAGGTACAGTTCTTCAAAAAAATACCCAACAGATAACCGTGCTTAGTTGTGCCCCAATTTTTACAAGTAGTTTGGTGAAGACTGGACGAAATAATAATCAAGGTTATCAGTGTTACAGGCACGGGATGCCTGCATTTTTGGAATAGTCCCTCAAAAACACTGGTTAATTAACGAAGACTATTCAAGGCGCGCCCGAAATTTCAATGAAGGAAATCAGACCCGACCGTTTCGCTCGACACGCTCAGTTAAATTCAAAGAAGTGTTGTTTTCACTGATGATTTTATTGATATAACGTTAAGCAACTGCGCCGTTACTTGTACATGCATAAATACGTAACGTTATCATAAACAGGGGTTAACACGAGTTCAGGGGTTTTAGTAATTAATTTTAATGGAGGAGAGAGTGACCCGAATTATCATAGGGCTTCAGGGATAAATAAAATCAATAGACAATAATTACCTGGTTAAGGTTTTAGTCCACTGGGGTGCCCGTTTGGACTATTTCAGCTTGGGGAGCCCACTACTGTTTTAGTTGTTAAGCTTGGAATGCTCACTGCTCAACTGAGCTTCCAGTCCAGGTCGCCGGCATTTTGTTAACCCAACGGAGATTTCCACTTCGAAATTAAGATAATCAAATACGATCAAAGGACAAAATTTCTCATTCTCAAGACACGAATTAGACTTGATGTCATAAGTCACGTGGTTATTAGAACACCATATGGTCATGGTTGGTCGAATACTGTATTCATCAGCGTATTCTTCCGCTTGCATCTTTATCTTTTTAAATCATTGTTATGGTTAGAAATAATTTGCTAATTATAAGCGGAAATTGTATAGTTAATATTTTGGTTATTCTCTCCAGTATTATTAAACAGTTTACAACACAACAAATATTTATAAGACAATTTAACTGTAAATAGTGCTTTGTCCACTCCGGTTGAACTGAATGTCTCAGTCTTCATATTGTTCCAGCCTTATACACTAGAATGAAAGTCCATTTTCTTGTAAAACTTTAGTTTCCCAGTATTCGTCCAAATCATAATTGTTCGTAGAAAGTACTAATAAGCTTCGGATTCTTCTTCTTGACTTGTTTTCCCAACCATTGACGTCACTTCTTGACTGTGTTACGGAGTCTGAGAATGTTTCATGTTGAGATTGCAACGCGAACTCAACATCAGGCCATTCGTAACTTCTGTAAAGCATCACCACAATACATGGCACTGGATTTTTCAAATACTCACATATTACGCTTGTTCAGTAGCAGAGTGTCGTGCACTGGTTTTGGAAGTATTTGTTTTGATCACCACTACGGCATAAAATCAACTTGAATAAAGTCTTTTTCACAGTAAGAAAGAGTTTTGATTTTTGAGGAAGGATAACATGATATAGAGGCTGGTTCTAAACAGCAACCAGTTTGGAGGACACTGTAATGGACATAAGATACCATGTTGGAATGAAGAGATTTGATAGCTTTCTAAATGCGAACAACTTGTTATACTGTAGATTTGTTACACATCTTAATACATAAACTCATTTGATGCTCTGCTTTATTTTTTAGATTTCTTCGGGAGTTTGCTTCAGGGGTCAATTACATGCACCACGTAAACAGAGATCAACGACTTTTGCACTTGGATTTAAAGGTTAGATACAGAATTGACAATTTTAAGAATAAATATTTTAAAGCCTCTACCTGAGATTGAATGCTTTCATTTTTTAGTTTACAAGTTGCCCACCAAAACGATCACTCTCGTCTCACCACATCGCGGTTAGAACACATAGGTAGCAACCAGGGCTGTGGAGCCGGAACTCAAATTTCAGGCTCCGTCTCCAACATCTAGACGTTCTTGGCTCCGGATCCAGAATGGTTTGGTCCATTGAAAGCTGAAAAACATTTTATTATTTGTGCAACTCGCTCGCCCCACAAACTATAAGGGTGCGGAACAGGAACCCAAATTTTCAAGCTGCGGCTCCAGCTCCACTATCTGAATCTGTTTGGATCCGGCTCCAGCCACTGGCTCCGGCTCCTGCCATCCAAAGTTGCTTGGGCTGGCTCCGGCTCCGGCTTCGGGCTCCGGTTCCATCTCCACAGCCCTGGTAGCAGTAGGTGAAGGCGTAAAAAGAAACTATATCACAAACCAAGTTCACACAACCTTTACATTTCACAGTCAAGTTAGAACGCAAGAATTAATTTTTGTTTGTCCTATTTATGCAATGACTGCTCACGTGAAAAAAAAACTAAGCTAAAAATGACATAACGGGTACATCAGTTGAAGACCAATATCATACTCGAGTTTTTCCTCCCTTCGGAGTATCACGAGTGGTCGGCACTGCCCATCTATAGTTGCTTGCGCTGAGGGGCACGCGGCTACTTCAGTGGTGAATACTGCATTGATGGCGAACTAATGGCAATAGAGCATAGCGCTACCGTTTTCAAACTATGTATAATAGAAAAGAATTTTCAAACTCCACCTCACTAGGACGAACGCTCTGCCAGCTGTGGATCAGTTCGGGATGTATCCTCAAAGCTTTCGACTCATTCTCTTCAGGGTTGCCTGCAGTGGTGACTCTCACGTGACATCCATATTCGGTTGACCACAGGGGTGTAACGAGGGGGGGCACAATTCTCCAAGCACCAATTCACTGTGGGGGCGCTGAATCACTGCAGGGGCGCCGAATGACTGCGGGAGGCGCCGAAAAGTCCCAACAATGTCACAAGTACTTTCTTCAATGCGGTAAATTTGCCTTCGAAAGAACTCAGATTTAACCATAGGGGCGGTAAACTTCGACCATGGGGGCGCCGAATTTGTTTTTTGCCCCGGGCGCCATCTAACCTTGTTACGCCCCTGGTTGACCATGAAGGTACCCTTTTTTCCTTACATATGCATTAACGGCGAGACTGAACAAGTCGCAAGTAACGTTTTCTCTCGTACAAGCTTCCAATTTGCAATGCACTGAACAGGAGTTACCGAAACGTCTGCAATATGTCGTTGATATCGCTTTCATTGATTGTGATTTTCATTATAAATTTTCATTTATTTTGAGATAATTCTGAATGAAAGACAACAATAAAGCCAGACATCTTACAAAAATTTAGAAAATCCTACGAAACTGCATGAGACCAGGTATCTGGAAGCACAAATCTCAGTTAAAAACTCGGTTTCACACATTGCGAAACAATTAGACAATAAATGTTATTAATTCACTTGAAGTGCAATTGTGAAAAGAATGTTTAAGAGGTCAGCTGGGAAGGATATAAGAAGATCTTTTCATCAAATTGTAGGCTACTATCCGCAGACGTGTTTGTGATATGTCTAGTGTCCACCAATGTACAAAGTATTGTTGCTTCCTCAAAGGAAAACAAGGTAGATGCAGTGCATTGAATCAAATTTACGAATATAACAACATCAGTTGGAAAGCCAAGTTCTTGACATTTATCCATTAGGTTTATGAACAAAATACAGCAGAATGATTTTTTTGCTGTACCGAACTTAAAGAAACGATCACTGGTTAAGATATTTTTGATCCTTTTTTAGGCGAAACCGGGGTATTTTGTAAACAATGTGCAGGAATTTGCAGAGATTCAGCTCCGTCAGTCCTTGGGTCAATAAATGCATTTGCGTCGCTTGTACATAAGGAAAATAGTGAGATCATAACAACACACTGTCTTATTTGCGAAGTGCTTTTGGGTATGACACTAGGCAGAGATGGCATGGGCCGCTAACAGTCCAGTCTTCGGGCCGTCCACTATTGATTTGAAACAGTCCGCTAACAGTTTTTTGGCGGTGACGTCATTCCGGGCCGCTGCAGGCCGTTGAGGTCTGGTCGCTAATTATACGAAAATTTTTATTTTTTACAGTTTCAAAATTTAACAACCAATTTTTTGCTGCTTCACTTGTTTCCACCCAAATGAGTGAACCATGTTACAAACAATCAAAGCAAAAGATTGCCAAGTTGGCTTTTTAAGCCAAATTTTGATTGAAAATCTGGATTTTTTCAAAGCACTTGACTTTTTTTCAAAAAGATTTGGCATTTTTCAGTCGGAAAGGACATGGCTCTGGCAAAACATTGTCTGAGCTGCATATTCATTACAAATGTCTTTTGACGAGAGTCTATGGCCATGCAAGGTGCAAAGAATATTGCAAAGATTTACTGTTGCCCTAAAAACGTTTGATGTATTTAATAAAAAACGAATGTACGACAATGTAATTACGGGGAAAGAAAATGCTTCTAAAGATTGGAATTGTATTATATCGATGTTTTTGACGAGCTTTAATGCCTGTTTTGTGTTTGTTTACGCATGTTTTATGTGTATATGTCTTAAGACCACTGTCTGGCATTTTTTGACTTTTTGTGGGACAAGGTCTGTTTTTTATGGTGAAGACAAGTTGGCAACCCTATCGAAGTAACAAACACTTTCATTTAGAGTATGTCGTTGTCGCCAAGGTATAAGGTTTAAGATTAGGGGTTAGGTTTAAGTCAGGGTTTAAGGTTAATATTTAGTATGTTACTAGAAAGTAGCAAGTCAAAGTGTAGTGCAGTCTTGTACACACTTGTCGTGCATTAGTATCACGTTACAGGCGGCGAACGAATAAGTTTTCAAAAGTGAAGGTCCGAACGTAAACCTTGCCAGAGTCAATCATGTATGACAGGCTTGTCCATGAAACAGTAGACTTAGAATTTGTCTTGTGTCCCAGAATAACTGATTTTACCGTCGCACAGCAGGAATCAATGCAAGGGATCTCCTGCACAAGTGCACCCGCAGCAATGCTGCCCCGTGGTACTCGTGATATCGCAAAAGTTGCTGTGGCGCGACTGGCCAACAACGCATACAGCACAATGGCAGTTGCTACCATGAAATACACAAAATTAATCAAACCCCTCGCGCATCGATCATCGCGCGCGTGACCAAGCACTGCGGTCAAGCTTTAGGCAGAGGGGTCCGTTCGTACAATCCATGACAGTCTCTCCCATCATCTATAGGACAATGGACAATGGTTTATTGTTTTATATGACTCAGGCAACAAACAGAAGCACTACAAGAAGCCATTGCACTAAGCCAGTGATGCTCGAACGTTTTGGCTCGTGGGCCACATTTTTCTTTCAGAAACCCTTCGCGGGCCACAAGAATTAATAATCTCAATAAAAATTCTCGTTAATGATTAAAGTGTCAAGTTTTCTTTCCAATGAAAAATTGCTTCGCGGGCCACTCCAGAGGGCCTTGCGGGCCACAGTTTGAGCACCACTGCACTAAGCAAACCAACCACAACAGTGAACATTAGAGCAAAATGAAAATGCAATGACGCAATAGTTGATCAGTGTCAACAAAGATGGGTGCTGTGTCATACAGGATTGGTGAGAGGCCATGGCGGTCATCTAGTCAACCAACCCTGTTTTTCAGTTTTTGAGAAGTGTTGAAAAACAACATTTGAGTGAAATAAGCACAATTAGGAAAACACACAAACACAGAACATGGTGAAGAAAATGTACAGATGAAAGCGCATGCCTTTGTACGCAGATGAGTGGATCAAATTTAATTGAAGGAATTTGGTGTGGTTAAGAATATGTTTAAACAAAATATAAAAAGAAAATAAAGTAACAAAAACTAATTAATGAGGTACAGAAGGAAAAAATATGGAGTGTAGCCACAAGTGGATGCTCCACGTTAAGCCTGCTACGCATCTGGGGAGGCGAAGGGAGACATCGCAGACTGCTTCTACTCTGAGAGACTTGAAAGCCACGCGCAAACGGTAATCCCGCCATAACCAAGTAATTGGAAACTGGAACAATACGTCGCTCACAGGAAAAGAACAAGAACTGGTCGCGGAAGCCAAAGGACGTTCCCCGGCTGTTGTTGGCATCTCTTCGACAAAGAGTTGTGGTTCTGACATTCTTGAGATGGGCAATGGGTAAAAACTTTCACTCCGGCGTTGAACCAGCAAATTTTGCCCAGGCTGAAGTGGGTATACTTGTAAACTCTCAGCTGGAAAGATGTGTTTATGTATGGATCCCACCAGCCGTGGCAATTCTAGAATGAAAAAACTGGGGGGCCACTGCTGGGCCAAGGAAAAAAGAGCCAACATAAATGCCTCTCCTGCATAGTGATTTTCCGTTGTAATGAAGATTGATTTCCTGTGATTAATCCTATCAAACCCAACATAGGCTTGTGAATATTGTCAGAACCGTTGCCAGAAAGTCTTCAAATCGTTTAAAATTTTGCTGACTGTACGTTATCTGCTGTATATGTCAATCAAAAAAACCTGAACGTGAAATTAAGCACAAAACTGGGGGCCAAGCGCCAAGCAGGGGGCCAGCCAAAAATATGGGGGCCATGGCCACCCAGGCCCCCCTTAGAACCACCATTACCCACCGGGATGGTGTGCATGTTGAGGTCGATCTTGTTAGACCGCTCCCTGTGTTTGATAAAAGTATACGCTCCAAACGTAAGAGCACAATCGCGGGAATATGATGGAGAAACTAGCAATGCCCTCCAAATTGCTAAAACTAAGGAAAATTCGATTGCCTTGGGATGGTTTTCACGAGTAATGGAAGGTGGAACAAGGAGATTGATGCATGGATTGGTAAAGCAAACGCATTTCTGCGTGAGTTTCATCGCTGTGTGATTACACAACGGGCGCTTTCCAACTCGGCCATTCTGTCAGTTTTTAAATAGGTCTTTTTCCCATCCTAACCCATGATCATGAATTTTGGTAATGGTTGAAAGAATACTGTCTCAAATACAAACGGCAAGTTGATATTTCTGCAAAGAGTTCACGACGTGACAATTCGGGATACGGTGTGCAGCTGTGAAATTGGTGAAAGTCCTGAATGTCGATCGACTTCTCAGAATAGAGAAATTTCAATTGCGATAGTTCAGTCACGTGACCAGAATGACCGGGAAAGAATGGCAAAGCAAGTCTTGATGGGCTAAAAATGCTTAGAGGTCGACCAAGAACCAAGTGACTTGATGTACATCTCTTACTTTGGTACATCTCTTACTTTGATTGTTCCTTCTTGGTGTGGAGCCAGAAGAACAGTTTAGCGGTGTTGAAGACCGTGAAGTACTTCGAGTGCTCTTGGGGCTGCTGACCGCACTGATTTTCCCAGAAGTAAAACCAATAAATAAATTGCATGAAGCTGGAATTTTCTGAAGTTGAATAGACAGACAGACACGACAATGCTTGTTTATTTTGCATGGCCAACGAAAAGACCCGGAGGTCATCAAAGTCAGCTGACCATGGGTCAGTCATTATATGCTTACTCAGCTGTAACAG
>JGI24158J21664_10010675_pt1 | contig 12249 bp, 8 predicted proteins | sample Ectturendosymbi3_FD_21664 | JGI IMG/M metagenome (IMG submission 21664) | reverse complement strand
ATTAATTCTTTCAAGAATACAATATAAGCGAAATGTATTATTTAAAAATCAGTTTTTACCGGATATTTTTAGTATAATGTAGATATTTTCCAAATCTTCTAGTGGAAATCGCAAACGCGTTCTAAATCCTTACATTTTGCAGGTACTCAGTACTCAGCTGTGTAAGGCTAAAAAAATCAAGCAGACAGAATTTTTAAATAAACTTCTCTGTCCTTCAGATATAACGTAACTGGTGTTGTGCATGAAACTGAGTCCTCCGTTGTGTTCTTTTGACTGGTGTTGTGCATGAAACTGAGTCCTTAGTTGTGTGCTTCAACAATTAGGATTGCTCCATCAGGTTTTCTTGTTCAAAATGGTAAAAGTCAACAAAAAGTTGCATTAATTCACTTTGCCAAAGAAAAACAGATGGCCACTAGCTTCTACCAGGCAAGTCTTTGACATTTGTTGACAAAACACACGAGGTAATTTATGACTTGCATACACCATTGCCAATATTAAATACCCTCAGTTTCCATAAGGACAAACTTCAATAATAATGTTTAATCACAACAAAACGCGACGCAAACTCATTAGAATAGGTACTAAATAATTTGCGTATTCTAATGGAAATAAAACGACAGAGAGTTGATAATCACTTGCTTCTTTACATACATCTCTGATGGAGTATGTTTTAAAGAGCACCAAAATTGTTAGCCACCTTTTCTATGAGCAAGTCTGCACTATGTTAGAACAAACCGATAAAATACGCACTATTCAGAAGATCTATTGCAGCATGAAGCTTTTGGTGAAACGAAATCCATCAAAAAACCATCCAAGTAACCAACCAAGTGCTTCATCAAATGTCTGTGCAAGGAACGAAACTCGCAAAATGAAACTTACCTTCAACCAGGTTGATCGTAAATAGAATCAAAAGCAAAGCAATCATCACAGTGGGTTTTTTTCGGTGCACGATCATGGCATTGATCTCTTTTCCTCTTCAAGAAACTTCAGTAATTTAGTTAAGGCCTCTTCAGTTGAAGTCAGTCTCTTGTGCGGTTTGGACCTCTACTTCAGCAAGCAATTTATCAAAAGTGTAAAACAGTGCGTTACTGTACCGTTGCTAAGCAACCATAAAAAGAAAAACAATTAAAACCCGTTGATGTCTGGAAAGTTGGATCCATTATTTTAACTTCATCTTATTGAGCACTAATTGCAGTCGAAAAGGATCGATACTACTTCACTTGCTGTAAGCATTTAGATTTTCCTAATTCAAACACGTTTGGCCCAGTAGCAATGCGGCAATTTAAAAATGATCGTCGGTTATGGCATAATTTTGTCAGATATACTACTCGGCAGATAAAACTGCAAAGCCTTTTCTTCTTGAAACAAGGACATATCGTTGCTCATTGAGCTATGCTTACAGAGTTGAATGATAAGTCTATTTGTTACTGAAAAGTCATGATAATGATTATAATAGCACATATAGTTCAATCAATGGAACAAATTTCAACCAGACAGCCTAAATTCAAAAAAAGGAGCAGTTTACTAAGTGCCTTAAAACTAACAATTAGAAATGAAGGTTTAATTTCACTTGATGTTTAGGTCAGTCAGGAATGTTTTAACTTTCCACGGCCAAAATGCTGTAGATATGATGAAGTGGTCCATCATCTTAGCAACAACAAAGCAATCCAATACGTTTTTTTACCTCATCATCCAATCTTTTCAATGAAAGAAGTCTGATTAAAGCACATCTTCAATTTTAATACGTCATTACTAACGGTAGGTTGTCTATTGCAACACCTAATTCGACCGAATAAATTCAGTTCTCTACACTCCCAGTCTCTTGATGTCTTGCATACTAGCTTTGCTGCATTATCTTCTTTGTGCGGTAAAGTTTTCGTTATTCCGTTGATAAATGCAGTTTTACTTTTAGGGCATGTACAACTGCTGCCCTGCTTCTTTTATTCCCTCTCGTGTGGAAGTTTTTGAAAAATCATCAGCCACCATATTCGCAATCCTTTGTTGCAAATCAGCTTTTCAATCCACAAAGTTCCAAAAAACAAAACATTCGGACATTTCTGATCGACTAGACATTACTACTAAAATGTTCTCTACAAAACGTAAAAGATTTTCCAAGGTTATATTCACTGAAACGCTGTCGACAAAGTTTTGCACTAATTCACATATGTGCATTACAATAGTTTGACATTAATGATTGTTTCACCAGTTTAATTTTTTAATTCTTTTAGTTTTCGTAAGCAAGTTGTTATAACAAAGTTATTTGGCTTGCAAGTGTACATCCACTGTTTTTTTTCCAAGCTCTCTTTTAATTTTAATATAGAAATTCGATATGTTTGATAAATTATTTTATCTCTCTCTTCGAACAACAGCTATTTTTTTCTTCTCATTTATGCAAAATTTACCACTGTGAAATTTGTCATAATGGGTGTTTGACTTTAAACATCATAATAAAGGTTCTTGTTGCTTGAAATATATTGCTCTCCGACCACAAGCTAAAAAACCGATAGCTCAGTGGAAGAGTGTCCACATTTGAATGGGAATGTTGGGTGTTCGGCCAACGGCAACTGAGTGAATCGCCGTAGTGCTCCTTGAGCAAAAGCGTTCACTAGTGATTTCAGCCAGATTTGCGCTGATGCTAACGTGGATTCAAAAGATAACTTTTGCACAGCAATCGGAACTAATTGAAAACGTGTATTTTTAAATAGGTCTGATTGTAGAAATCCAACAGAAACATGCCAAATCCCTTAGGTCCCGCGTGTGCCACGTTTTTTGCAAGATACTCTGCCACTTTGGAACTCCATAGTTCCCCAGCCGATTGAGCTAGAGAGCTGTTAGAACCATCTACGGATACGGGAAGTCTTCTAGTTCAGATTTTTAAAAAAATTCGTTTTGGCTTTGGAGTTTCTTGTTGGTGACGCCACAACGGGGCTATGTTTTCGCGCCTTTTTGGCTGAGGTTACCTGGCCTTGGGTGCAAACCCAACAAGACATTTTATGGCTGAAATATTTTTGGAAACTAGACCATCATCCGAGTCTTTAGAGCCCTTGATTGGCTTTCCAGAATGTCTGTAGTCAAAATTCTGGCTTAAAAAACAAAATTTTGGTTAACATTTATGTCCCACAAAAGGTTACCTTCGCTATTTTGGTCAAGGGCCATAACTCGGCAACGAATTGAGCTAGAGAGCTGTTCAAACCGTCCAAAGATGGGAAAAATCTTGCTGTTTATAATTTTAAAACTATTTTGAGTTTTAGATTTCGGGTCTTTTTTGATGACTTCATAATGGGAATATGTTTATGCATATATTGTTGACGCCATCGTCCTCTAGGAGCCGACCAAACGAGCTGATTTCTTGGCTCAAATTTTATTGGATTCTAGGCTACAATACGAGTATTTAGAGGGTGTGATCGACTTTATAATGTTTCTTGTCCCAAATTTATGGCCAAAAAATGCAAATTAGTTGGATAATTTCCTGCTGAAAAAAGGGAATATTTAAATAATTTGGGGTTTTCTGGGTATAATTTTGTCAACAGAAACGCTAGAATGTCGATCAAACCCTCTAAAGCAGTGTTTCTCAACCTTTTTTAAGACACGGATTATTTTCAAACCAGCATAAATCTTCGCGGACTCAAGATAGACTAAGACTACGAGAATGATAGAAAGATTTCATTCACAAATTTCANTGAGAATCTTGTCTCTGNGTTTGTTTCACAAGTTTGTCAAAATAAGGGCCTGTGGTCATCAACGTNCACCTGATGTCGTCTTCTGGTTGAAATTGGTATCGGTGCCTGGTTTTAAAAATGATTGTATCGTTGAAAAACAGCTTCACAACCGTATGCAGTTGAACAAAAATTTTTTGTTGCCTGCCGACACAGTTCAGAGAGATTTGGTTCCATTGTCTGGACATCCACTCAAAATTGAGTCAGACCGTATAGCTGTCGACTTTGCAGCTCAATCTGCTGTTCAGCAATGCAATCCACTTCACAATGAACCTGCAGCTCTGGCACCTCAAAAGGGCTTCGCACACAGTTAAATATTTTTGATGCAATTGTGAGAAAGGATACATCTATCCATCTCGGAGAGATGTAGTAAGGCGCTCAAGAAAGATTTGAGAAATGCAGCGCAAATTAATTTCTACCTCTTCTGCAAATGCGTTTACTGCTAAAACTGCAGATATTCTTCCATTTTCAATTCGATGGATCCACAACTGCATTTTACTTCTAAACGCAACGATGTCTTGGACACATCTAAAAGTATTTTACCGTTTCAGTGCCTGGCGCTGTTTAGCTGATTCAAACGTACAAAAAATCACCTACGAATATTTGGCAATTAACTTGCTGTCGATGAATCATTCAGCAAGGTTATGATTCTGTTATTTTAACAACGCACCGGTGTCATTGCGTGGGCCACTCTCTCCAGCATCTTTCCTCATGAGCCAATGGATGTTCAAATGAAGCAAACGTCCACTGTGTTCTGCCACATCTCGTCACACAAAGCACCAAATTAATAATTGCGTAAGGGACGGCATTTGATGTGGTTAACAGCAGATGAAATCTATTTGAAAACTCTCAGATCTTCTTAACTTTCTTCTCTGTCTGATTTTTTCTCGGCGAAGAAGACAATAAGCACCTAAATATTTTTGTTTTCTTTTTCATAAATTCATAAAGTCTTTTTGATTCCTATCATGGCCGAATAAGCACCATCGGTGCAACCAGACAAGGAGCGAGTTCGCGAAAGCTGATGTTACGAAAGCTGATGTATCGCACGAACACCATGAACTGTGCATCATTTCCAAAATTTGTAGTCTCACCAAACTCTGAAATAAGATTTCCACTTCGCTTCGCCGCAGCAATATTTTATTCCAGTATATCGATTGAGAGTTCTTGGATGCGCAGGTTGATGATGTTGTTTAAAGAAAAACCATAGCTCACTTATTAGCTGCGTCGCAGCTAGCAACTGCTGCTGCATCACTGCACATTATTCTGGCTATTTTCACGGCTTCACGTTTGACCAAGCCCTTTCCTGCTGTATAAAGCGTTTTTGCTCTTGCATTTTGCCAAGCAACAGTAAACGAAGTACGCACTGCTTTACTATTGGAGTAAGTTTTTAAGCATGAAGTAGATGGACGATAAGTACGACTTCACAATATCTGGTGTTTTCTCTTTGAAATGCTCAAGAATTTCGTCATGGTATTTTACATATTTTTACTCGATAGTTAAGCTTCTTTGAGAGATCCGTGAGCAAGGACTTCTAAGCCCACCACGAACTGTGGCCGGGTTTTACCGTTTACCACGACTGAAGTAAATCCAAGTTTCGAATAGTTGTTGTTATACACAAACGCCTGTTTCGTTTAGGAATTATAAACCAAGACGGCAAAAACAAACTGCAGTTTAGATAACAACTTTAAGCTTAAGGTGCTGACCACACCACCTCAAAAGTATAAATGCAATGTGGAACAGCAAATTTTTTACTTTTTCACGCTGGTTAGGTGCATTTTAATTGCTGTACGAACAAAAACGTCAATGGTATGAAATTGATATAGTTTATTGTGTGAGGGTATTACAGCCAAATTGTTTGCCCTAGTGCTTGCGGACTCATCCAGAGCCATCCGCGGACTCGGGTTGAGAAACACTGCTCTAAAGACTCGTATTATAGCGTGGAATCCAACAAAATTTTGAGCCCCGAAATCGGCTCATTGGATCGGCGGATGACGTCATTCAAAAATCCGCAAAACGTACCCCAATCATGACGTTATCGACCAAAAGCCCCAAACCTAAAACTTAAATTTTGTTTTAGTTTTATGCTACAGGACCTTCCGATTCTTTAGAGGGTTTGCGCAGCTCACTAGCTCAACCTGCTGCTGAATTGTGGCTGACCAAAATTTGCCTTGAGAGGGCAAATCATACCTTTCGTGTAACTTTTTTATTTTTGTCAAAGCTTGGGTTTTTGAGTCATAATTTTGGTTTCAGATATGCTAGAAAACCAATCCAGGGCTCTAAAGACGCGGATCATGTCCTAGTTTTCCCAAAAACTTGAGCCAAAGAATGGTTCGTTGGGTTGACGCCCAGGGCCAAGTAAACTTGGCCAAAATAGTGAAAACATGCCGAAATTATGACGTCATCTACAGAAAACCCCAAACCCAAAACGAAAATTTTTTTAAAATCTAACCTAGAAGAATTCCTTAATCGGTAATCCGTAAAGGGTTTGAACAATTCTCTAGGTCAATCAGCAGGCGAGTTATGGTGTTGCAAACTCTGCAAAAAAGTGGCACAGGTGGGACTTAAAGGGAAACATCTGATGCATTCATTTCGATTGAGAGTGCTTTCTTTCAAATTTTGTGCAAAAAGAGGTATTGATAAGAAGCAAAAGTTCAAGGTTATTGAATTTGTCATTGATAATTTTTTCTAACAAAATGATATAGAATCGTGATGAGGAGTTAACGATTTGCAGTAATATGGAAACATTTACATTATTTTTCATAACAATAAAACGGTGGGCACTTCTTTATTGTACAAAATTATATTATAACTGAAATAATGAGTACGTTTAACGATGAAAACAATTTTAAGTGAAGGTAGAAAATTGAATTTTCCAAGACGTTTTCATTGAAAAGAGATACAAAGAAGTTGTCACACACTTCAAATTGTGCCACAACAATAAAGTCTTCATAATCATGAATTATTCGATTCATGCGTTTACTCGAAAAACACCTGTAGATAAATTGTTTTGATGAAAGTTTGTTCTCATAATGAAGTGAAAATACAGAAACTCAGAAATCTACATTCTTTGCAAACGCATAAAATCAGAACTAACTGCAATGTCTTTTGTTTCTGAGTCTAATAACTTTTCACTCACAGCCATTGTGCTTTACTTCAATATACGGATAGAGATGAACTCTGCAACCCCAAGTAACGGTAAAAAATTGTTAGTTAAGGAGCCGATAGGAACTCGTTTATTAACTTGCAAGGGAAGCAGCTACTCTTTGGTTGAAAAATTGGAATCACCCCTTTTTCCTTCAGAAAACAATTTTCTCTCTGAGCATGCATGGGACCAAGGAGATACAAGTCTATTTGCTCTGTTATGAAGTGGTTTTTGCATGGAGAAACGGTCAGTTTGGAGAACTTAAAAAATTTTACCAAATGTTAACATTCAATTCATTGTAGGCTGTTGTGGAGCAGTAGTTTATGAAGTACATCAATTGGCAAATTAAAAAAATCTATGAGCAACATTTATCGCCTCATTGCATTTTATAATGAGGCTCAAAAACAATTAGACTTTTTCAATGTCTTTTGTTTTCATACGGTGAAGGTACGACCTCTATAAAGGTCTTCAAACCAAAATATGAAGGAGGAATATATTGTTTAAGCTATCCACGTTACGTTTCCTCTCTTTTACCGACTGGTAACTTTCTAACTCTATTTGCAGATTGCGAAACATTTCATCTGCACTTTCGATAAAATTTTGCCTTTATTAAAATCGAAATTCATTTGGCACCTCTGCATGTCACAAATACACGTGTTTTTTAAATCATTCTCAAGGATGTTTCGCAATCAGTAACCGGTGACAACTTTACACAAAACAAAAACAAACCAGAATTATTAGGTTAAAAATCATTCAAATAAAATCAAAACTATTCTGTAAGAAGCATAACGACACTGTAAAATATGCAAACGTTTTCCACCAAATTATTTTATCTAAAGTGTAATGTTTTGCGTTAACCAAAATCTTCGAAGGGTTTTAATTAAATCTTGAGTGGTCACCAAATAAATATTGCGTATTTCATTTTTTGAGCCAGAAGAAATTTACTATCAGTTTTTTTCAAACATTTATCTGCGAAATTTTCAGATTGCAATATGCCTGGCATGGAACAACCAGATTGGTCTTCAAGACTTTTTAAGATATTAACTTATTTGGTTGTGTGCAGTAATTGGGTGTTTCAAATGTAATTCAGTAGAACAGAACTAGAACAAATTAGCACTTTCAGATGTTATAAAAAGAATCAATGTTCATTAAAATTTCGATACATTACAGGTACGTCTATATGAAATGGCGAGCATAAAGCTGCGTTTCAACTACATGTCAAGCACAAGAGGCTTTGCAGGAAACGTTGAAATGCTGTCAGCTTTGTTAAGATATTTAATATGATCAAGAGATTAATAAGCAACTACTGAAGGAACGTTGCATATTAAATTTTCTGCGAGCACTATCAACTATTTATAACTGCTTCAACGTATTCTTGAAATGACCTTTTCTAAACATACATCTTGCAATTTTCCATGACAACCGAAAAAAAATAAATGATGAAAAAATTCCAAACTGCCATTGAAACCTTATAGGAATGACTACGACAATCAAAAGCGGTTCTGTGTTTTCAGAATGCTGGCTAACAGCAGCAGTAAAAGCTTTTGCAATTTTCAAGCATAGCAAAAGACAAAACCCTGAAACCCAACACGCAGTTCCTTATCTCTGAACACTAAATTTGCTTGAAACAATTTCTTGTTGCATGGAACAAAACCAGTTGTTTAAAACAATGTCTAGTATTCCTTGTAAATGCCGACAGCAGGAATTCGCAGTCCCAACATGTAACCGACACACTTTTCCCCCTACTGAAAAAGTTTCATTATAGAAACATCTTGATACTTGAAATAAAAATAGTCGTCTTAATACTGCTTATTCATATGTGCATGAGATGCTGTTGGCATATAGCAGCCTGGTTGCTGAACTGACCTCTATGAACACTTCCAAACCCAGATTCTGCTACAGTTTCGTGTCCAGTACGCTACTAACAACTGGTTGCTTCAAACGCTAATCACTCTTTTAACACACTCGAAACGATGTCTCTATCAACGAGAAAACAAACAAATAGAATTCAGCAAAAATTTATTCAGCAACAAGTAAGTTAAAACACATCGCTTATTAGACTCATGAGCCTTGCCAGGTGGATGCTTTTCACGAGGGACATCACCTGAATTCCTCGGAAACAACCAACTTAGCTACAGTCGAAAGGAAAAAAAACACAGTGTACAGTATATGCACCAGCTTACAAACCTGGCTTCAATGTTTCTAGCTATCCGAATGTGAAACGCGCTTTCTTCGAGCTGGCAGCACTGCGTCTAGCGGAGAAAACAGGCGGAAAGGTCGCCGCTACTGCGTTTAACTGGCTTTGTCATCAAACAAGTGTTGAACCAAATGCACAACTGTACATTTACTATACAGATTGTTGACTGAGTATATGGTGACTTGATTGCATTCATTGTGAATGCTTACGTCATCGGAGGTGTTTAACTGGTTTAATTTAATAAAACTCTTTAACAGAGTAAAAGAGAAACATGACTTTTCGCAAAACTCAAGTCAATCATTTTTTCTATTTAGAAAAAAATACTGAAGAGCTCTTTGAAATCATCATTGAAATATGAACCCGTGATATTGACAATCCCGAAGTTGATTTGTGGTAGCATATCCAACATTGTGTATGCTATTTGCAGTGGTTCGTTGGGTAAACTGTGTAATAAACTCATGTCCATCTGCTTGCAACTGTGATGTCATAAACTACATATAGGATAGCCTGATTTGCTACGAATCTCCAAAATGGAAATCGGCCTATCTGGTTTGGCCACGAGTATTTAATAGTTCCGTTTTCATTAAAATGGCATCACACAAATACATTTCGGAATATAAAGGATTTCACATCTTGAGTTACAGTAGCTTTTCACAGGCTGGCAATAAGATTTATTTAGGCCTTTGATTCTTGTGAATTACCGTGTATACTCGCTGATTAGACGCACGTTTTTACCTGGAATATGGCCTATATTTTGCCTGCGGCTTATACGCGCAACATACCCAGAGGGACAAAGATTTCGCATGAGCTATCACCGAATTTCAGCCATCCAGTCGAACTGCAAATGTCATTTGACAATGGGCGAAAGTAGGGCGCTATCACGTCCCTGTCAAAATTCGATGGCACCTACGACAATCTACCGTACTTATAGAAGAACTTCCTTCTTCCGACAAAGAAGATTTCTTAGGTTTTGGACAATAAAATTGACTTTCATTACATTTGCCTGTAAAAACCAATATTTTGTGGTTGATTGATCGCACAGGGTCTTCACTGGTGAAAAGGTCAATTGACCTGCGGCTTATTCGTGAATTATCCTTGATTCTCGGTATATGGCTAAAATTCCTTCTGCGGCTTATCTGCGGATGCGGCTAATAAGCGAGTATATACGGTATGCCATTTTTGAATTCCATCAATATAACATGATGGAGAGTGAATGAAATCGGTTGTGTTGAACTAGCGTCATATAAATACGTGTAAAAATGAGTACATTTATCAAATTCATCAAAATCAAAAAAGCTTTCAAAATTTATTCATGTTTTCTCTAAACGTTTCAGGTTGTTCTTAATCCATTTTCAATCGGAAAATTATGTTGAAAAGTAACCGCAAACTTCATCAAAACTAAGACTATCAACTTCATCAAAACTGCAAATAATACATATCAACTTGATCGAACCTGAAAATGTCCGATTAAAAATTAGATTAAGAACAATCCGAAACCAACAACGGTTTGAAAACTGAAAAATGATTAGCGTTCAAAAACTTAGCGGTGTTGAGAGCTCCTGGTTTGTGATCACGGGACGATGAATCTCGCGTAATGCTGTGTTTGCCTTACCAATCCGTGTATCAATCTCCTTGTTCGGCCTACCGTCACTGGTGAACACCACCCCAAAGTTCTTGAACTTCTCGGCCTTCTACAGTATACAGCCGCTTATTTATAGCGTAAAATGACTTGGATGTTTGAAGACATAATTCCTCTGTTTATACGTGAAATATTTTATTCATCTATTTTTTACAGACTTATAAAAAGGAGCGGCGGCAACACATACCCTTGTCGGAGTCCTTAACGCCGCTGACACAGACACAAACTTCTTAGCAGACTGCAATGACTTGACGGCCAGAAGCAGGTGGCTGTCAACATCGTACTCCTGCGAAACGCCCACAGCTTTCATCGAGGGAACCGGTCATAGAGTAACTTTTGTCGAGGTCTCGAAAACAAGCGTAGACATTTTGGGAAGGCTCCCATGTCTATTGTCTTCTCGAAAATTTATTGGAGAGATAAAACTTGGTCTGTAATACTACTGCCAGGACGATGATAGCACTGGGTATCCTCCAAGTAAGGTAAATTATCAAGTGGTATCCTTCTTCAAGGTCCTTGGCATATACGTTTTCATGGAGGCTAGGGAGGGATATGTCACGTTAGTTCTTGTCTTTCCCCTGTGTCCTTGAAAAAGTGCATGGAATTGATAAATCCAGTTTTCCAATTTTTCGGTGCTGTTACAGATCTCCATAGGTCGGGACACACACACACACACACACATGTTAGCCAACGACATCCACTGTTCGAAGCCTTAGGTAATCCATGTAAGCCTTCCCACTTACCAGAATTCTTTTTCTTGACAAGTAAAGAGATTTCGGTTATCGTAATAATGTTTTCCTCGCCCAAATGCACCTCCTGTGTTTCTGATAGTATCATAGTAACTAAGTTCAAAAAATCTTTTAAATACTTCTTCCATCTGCGGCAATAAAGTGCAATCTAATCTCAAAAAATATTTCACCAGTTTTTATTGTTGTTTATATTTAAATATATGAATTCTTTGTGCATCAGATTTCGCAGGTTTGCAGCCCGAAGAACGTAGATATGTTTTTTTTATTCCTGAGTTTGCATATGGGTTGATAAAATCATGCGCACAGAAGCTTTATTGCATTTACTTTATGACACGTTATGCTTTTCTTTTGCTTTGTTATGACACGTTATGCTTTTCTTTTGCTTTGCCGCCGGTTTCATAATTACTGTATTTTTTGGGTTTCGCTGCTTTTAAAGGCTGTGTTTAATGTGCTGGAGCATATGGAGTTTGCAGCTTGTATCCATTGCGAATCTCATAAAATTGTAATTGTTTCTCCAAAACTTCTTTGGTAATTGCTTTAACGTACTTGTTTTTTCCCACGCATCTGATACTGTTAATTTGCATCAAATGTTTTATTTACTGTTTAATATTTGTTTGCATAATACGCAATGAAAGATCTTCGGAAAATTTGCAAATATTTATTTTAATAAGCCAAGGACTAGTTAAACTGCTTCCTCTTTGTGGAGATTTGTGTGTTGTTGCCTCTCGTGATTTCGCAATCGTGAAACGCGTGTCACACTCTTCTTCCTTGTTTTGCTACCATTCACAATTGAAAATCGCGCATAAACG
>JGI24158J21664_10010674_pt1 | contig 12249 bp, 4 predicted proteins | sample Ectturendosymbi3_FD_21664 | JGI IMG/M metagenome (IMG submission 21664) | reverse complement strand
AGATCAGTACTCATACAACGACTAGGCTGCCTCGTTGGTAGCGTTTGGGGAAACCCGCATCTCTGCATGCAACGACAGCATTCCTAGCAAGCAACCTCTACACTGGGCAACACCCCAAACCTTAACATACCGGTTCCTACACCAAAGGAAACCCCTATACTACATGGAATTCTATTAGAATAAGACTTGATAAACGTCGAGGTGCTGAATTGAGATGGTTAGATTCGGAGACCGAAGTGATCGAAAAACAACATTTCACTTCGCCAACTTCACCAATAAAATTCATAGATCTTCCACATTTAAATTCTTGTCAGGAAAAACTGTATGTTGTAGGCGTACAAATGGCTAAGTAAGGTTAGTTTGTTGTAAGAGTTTGCTTGAAACTCGTGAAAAAAGACGATTGTACGATATCATCAAATCATTTGTTCCACAATTGTCTGTGACTGACTCCCCAGGTATGGTTTTAAACTTCAACTTGTCTTATTGCAAAAGATGCCTGTAGTTTTTTGTTACGAGAAGTTGATGGAAGAAATATCAGGAAATGGAAGATATCAAGCTGTTCTGCTGGCTTTGGCGTTGCTGACGTTTTTACCTGGAGCGTTCCTGAACACGGGATCTGTGTTTCTAGGTAAAACATGTGTCACAATTTGATGAGAATCTACCCAGTCAGTGTCGAAACGTGTTTGTTATCATACGAAATGTCTTACCATATTTTTGTCAAATCATACGGGCCTGCTCAAGACAAAGGCCGCATTCCTTGCCTGCTATTCAAAGAGACCAAGCACGTAAAACGCTACCATCATGGTGACTTTGCTGTCGTAAAAATCTGTGGTGAATTCCTTACGCTGTATCATTTTTGTTACTCTTTATATTTTGATTAAGAGAGCAGCAAATTCTTAACTACGTTTCATCTATTAAGAATGTTGTGATATTTTAATTATAGTAAATCAATGTATCCAAGGTTTGTACCAAGTTTTCCAAAAAATTTTGTTTTACTGAAAAATTTACTTCAAGCATTTTGCTTCTGCGTTTAATTGTCGTTAAAATTTTCGTGAAGCAGAACTTTAACTCATCGCTGCAAGGATGGTCGGATCGAATACAGTTGACTTGAGTATAACCAATCAATAAATAACAGCTGGCATTCAGCCTCTGATGAGTAAAAAGTTAAGTCTCGATGAAGTTTTAGAAAAAGTTGGCCATTGTCATGGAATACGTAGAAATGACAACTGCGTTTGATTTCATATCGCCTGAAGTTGCAAACACCACACAAAAACGTACATCTTTCATATTTACCAGAAAAAGCATTTCATTGCTTTGTTTAGCTGGACTGCCAAAGTCAAGGTGCAAAGTTGAGTTTTTATCCCATGAAACGCATGAAAGTGAAAACGACATCAAGAAGACCTTCATACCTTGGAACTCTGCAACGAAGGTACATTTATTATACCTGAGAATGAATGAATGTTTTTGCTAGCAAACTTTATGTTGTCCGGCCCGGGATACGTGAGTCCAAATGTGTTCAGGACCACTCTGAATTGATTTTTTGAATTCCTTCCACTCCAAATCAAGTTTGCGAATCTGCAATAAGTTTGATATATTTTTGTCTTTTTGACTGAATAACCTCAAACAATTTTAAGCACTGTAAACAAAACAGATGTTTTTCTCGTACGATTGCTCCGGATGAAGCAGAAACGCCGTTTATGTTGCAATTTTGGTGTGACGTCGACAATCAAATGGTATAAACATTAATCCGCAAAACTGACCGCATCGGATCGGGAGTAAGCAGCTAAGTTTACTTGGAAAGAACCGGAATTGTTATGGTTCTTAAATGAACGTTGAAAGCTGCAGACTGGAATAATAGCAATTTGTTAACGCATTACAGGATTTCTCTTTTTTCGTCTTGATATGCATTGAAATAGACTAAACCCCCTCAAAATGCAAAAAACACTCAAAAGTTTTTTTAACGATGGTTCCAATCTTTATAGGAAGTTAATAGCGGATAAGTACAAGGGTAAGCTCATAGTATACGTAAAGGAAACGACTGCAAAAACTCTTGCGATTAAGAATCATCTTTTTTAGTTAGTATGAAACGACATGTTCAAAGCATTTCTTGTTTTAACAGTGAAACTGCTTGCATGTGGGCGCAATTCAGCATATAAGATAAATTCGAAGAGGTTGCATATGAACTGATACAAAAGTTAAAGACTGTCTGTTAACGATGCTGAAAACCCTAAACCTTTCGTAGTACTTTGAGGAACGGAGTGGTGTTGGCTTTTAGCTTTTAGTGGAAGCGCATCACATCTGTTTGAATCCATCTTTTTCAGGACTACGATCGTTGTCTTTGGTACAACTACAACCTCAGTCAATGCCAGACCAACCGCACATTGCCGTGTGCTGTGGCTGCGTCAAGGTCACTCAAAAAAACTCTGTTTGCAGAAAAATGCAACAAGTATTTCTTTGAAAAAGAACCATTCGAGAACACAGTTGTTATGGAGGTAAGCCCAAATGAGATTTCATGCTTGTCTTTAGGATTAATAAGGTATGGAGATTGAAATGTTTAAGAAATATAATTTCAAGACGACTCTCTTTACAATCAACACTGATTACAGCAAATGCAAATAATGTACACTTTATCGATTTGACAAAAGAAAGTTTGGGAAATTTCATTGAAATTCATTGTCTCATAATGTGATAATTGTGAGAAGCTATGCGTTCATCATCAGCGCTGAAATAAACTTGCCTTGTTCTCTAGTGTAGTTAATCAAACGCACACGTGGAAACAGTAATCCAACATTCAAATCAATCACAATTGGCCCTGTAGCGATGGGAACAATACAAAACGCGCTGTAGTAAAGAAACAAAAGAAAACAGCATTTTGCGCTTTTGGCAATTATCGCTATACTTATCCGCGATGAGCTATTGTGCGAAGGATCGCGCACAGCAAAGCGCGCATTTTCCCCGAGCCGAAACCAACGTTTTTTTACTTACTTTTGGTACGTTTTGCGTATTTCGCAGTTCAGATAAGTTTTGTTGAGAGTAATTGCGTCTTCACTGGACTGTGTCAATCTTTTTTTGGCTGCAACAGTGGAATCTGGTGTGCGAACAACTGACTTTGGGTTCTCTCTCAACATCAGCATTCTTCCTCGGGCTGCTTGTTGGAGCGTTTGTCGGAGGAGCACTTTCAGACAGGTACAGTGGACAAATGCTAAAATCGTCGTCTCGCTCCAACTTGCAAACACCGGACTTGCCAGAAACCTTTCGGCTAAATATTGCGGTGGATCCAAAAATATTTGCACTTATTTTTTGGTATATTGAACAATAACTTATTTAAACGCATTTCCACCATTCATTTCCTTGTTTGCTCTTTTTCACAATGTTGTGCATCTCCGGTAAAATGTTTCTGCTTTTACTTCCACATACCTCAGAAAATATGACCAGGAATTTTAAAACAATGAAGTAAGTGAACTTTTACAACGGAAAAAATATTCTACTTGACAGATTTGGAAGGGTTGCGGTGATGAGAGCGTCAGCTTTTCTAACTGTTCTAAGCGGAATTGCCATCGCCTTTTCTCAAAACGTTTACGTTTTTGGTTTTCTACGTTTTCTCATGGCCGTTCTCTCGATGCCTCTGTACGGAGCGGCTGNTGTGTACGNTAAGAGATTCTTGGCGCATGAAAACGTTTTTGGTTGATCAACATTTTCTCACTGTTCAAACTCTAGACACAAACATGTTGCCTTCNGCTCTTGTTTCAGGATCAGAGATAGCGAAGCAATCGTGGAGGGTTTACGTTGGTACGTTGTCCAACTCGGCTTTCGGAATCGGATGCATTATTATGTCTGCCATGGCGCAACACTGGAGGAAATGGCGTCCGCTGCAGATTGCGTTTTCGATTGGACTAATTCCTTGCGTTTTTTCAACTTTATTCATGCCGAAATCACCAAGGTATTGCAAAACAGTTGAGTCTGGTACAGACACTTTTGGCTGTCACCAGTGATCTCACTAAATGGCTCCTTATCGGATGTTGTGACATGATATTTGAAAATGAGGTGATTGTTTTGCACCATTAGAAGGCTTTGGTAGACATAGATTCATGTGAGATGCGAAAGAGTTGTATTCATTTACCAATTAATTATTTTATGTGATATTTCGTTGACCGCTATTCGCGATAGTCTAAAACCTAAATTGAATGGCTTTTTGGGTATGGTCAAGTTAACGTTCCTGATCAAGGACTGGTAGAGCCNGGCGTGTCTATCTGACCACATTTGGTATGAAAGGAACAACTTGACAAGAAGCTGTAGCAGGCACCGAATTGATCTTTAGTTGATTTGCTTTCTGCTCATTACGATTTGTTTTTAAGCCATGTGATGTAAAAACGTGTGAATAATTCATAAATACTTTTTAAAACATGAGTTTTTATAAAACTATTTACCAAATTTGTTATTGCTCCATACACAGTGCTTTTTCAGAGTATAATGCCAGGCACAGTGGAATTTCGCTCTTATACTGTAAGCCATCTGAAAATGACTACCATTTTTCCTTAAAAACAACAAGCACACTAGCTACTAGCTAGGTAGACAGTAGCCTATTTTGTCTCTTGTGTCACAGATGTGTATGCGACATGAACTGAATGACAGCAGGAAGCCATTCGATGTGGGCTAAACGCTGGTAGCTGCAGGTCTACATGACCCGCTCAATAGCGTTGAGGTGAACTGCTCTTGCTTTTAGCTGTGAAGCCTTATGTCAACTCTCTGTTGACATTTATCAGAGCATTGTTTCTAGCGACACGTGCAAGAAATGTCATGTCCGCGTACTAAAGTTGAAAATTAAAATAAAAAACTACCTACATTTGTGGATAACCAATAAATAACCATTTTCCAAACCTTGTTGGAAGCATGCATGAAATTAATGAAATCGTGCAGGAGTTAACTCCAACCATTGAATGAACCACATAATGTTGAATTATGTGCTGAAACTGATCTTTTTTCACATGTTTTGATGTCTGAAAATTAAATCAGCCTCTTTGATCTATTTGCAGAAAACAACGCCGAAACAAGCGTTCAAATAAAACATAATTTAGAACAGTTAAACGTAAAGCAATAGCATCTGATATGACCAAGATAAGGTGATAAACGATCATAGAGTAGCCTACTAATTCGGAGAAATTGGTACAACCTGATGATTATCAGTGCAATAAACAAACTTCATAAAACAAACATTCTACAGTGGAGTAGACGCACAAGTTTGTAACTATGTTGTACGTTCTAGGGCCTGGGTTCTTGAATTGAAGGGCGCGAAAAGTTCGCAGGGGGCGCGAGTACGGCAGTGACATATGTTTGAAAAGTATTAAATGCATTGTTTTTATACTTTGTAAATTTATTATCATTTCACTCTCAACGCAACAACTAAAGCGGACAATACAAAATCTCGGAACGAACTGAAATGTAAAGTTGATTTGCGATGTGCGTTGTTCATTTCAACAATGCATCGAATTATACTAATAGTTTCCAAAAAACAGTGGCACCCTTCTCAAGCAGGATAATGGCAAATAAGTTGTTGTTGTGTTTTTTTTGTTTCATCTTGAGGTTAGATGAGGCGCGAGTACCAATGACTAATGGTAAAGGGGGCGCGATTTAAAATGTTTAAGAACCTCTGTTCTAAGAGATGCTTCCAACTAGAGTCCTATTTTATATCCTGTGCATACTAGGATGCTTACAGTTCATCCATAGTAAGCGGCCAAGTCTAATTCTTACCGGCGAAGGTTTATAGACCTTGGAAAAACTGAGTCAGTCTATAGTCAGTCTACCATCAAGACTACACCCTGCTGTGCGTTTCGTGTGAAGTAATCAGCCATTGCCGAGCTTAAACTTTCATTTCAACAAATGAAATGCTTGTCACGGACGTTGCAAAAGAATGTTTTTCGTAGCCAACCGTAGGACGCCCCGTTGGTCTCGAATGTCGTAGGTCTCGGTCTTCTCTTTGCCGCAAATGAGCGTCTTTGCCCCAAATGAGCTGTACCAGTTTCATCTATGTGATAACCCTCATGCACCACGTCACTCGTCCCTTTAGACAATACGCTAACACAAACTATACTAACAGAAGCGTACCTAACGCGACATGCCAAAATAACCCATATCCACAGTTTTTCACTAGAAAATTCGGTAAAACAAATAAACCCAGTCCACTGTGTTAATTCAAACTTTTTTCAAACTTTCTTTTTGTTGAAAGCGTAGGTGCAATGGTGCTAATTAGAAGCAACCAGTTTTATAAGACCTTTGACTCTGGAAAAAATTTGACGTTCCTCTGCGACGCTCTTTCCGCTTATACAATGTACAATGATACAGTATACGAGTATATCCTTGTAAATTTTTCATTAAATGTGTGGGTCTCTTTTTGTGACCTTTTTTCAGCAACAAAAGATTAAGTTTTGCACCATATACAGTAGTCCATGGACTGTGTTAAGTCCAGTCGTGGAAAATTTCTGTGGTGCCTCTTTCGTTTGATATTCTTAAAATATGCTTATTTTGCATAACGCCTGCCAGCTTTCATGCCAGCGTCAGATCTGACCAGAGAGATTAAAATTCCTTGTGAAGGTGCTTTTTTATGAAGTGGCTGTTGTCCGCTTAATTCGGTCTTGTTTTTGCACAAGCCATATACTCCCTGGATGTAACACTGATATGCCGCAAGTTCACAGGATTTTTAAACCCCAGCCAACTTCTCGCTTTCAACCTGTCAGTTTCCGCATTTGATTGGACGAGTATGGTGACACACCTTCGATTGTCTAATACAGGGATCTGAAACACGCGCCCGCGGGCCACATGTGGCCCGTGACGGCATTTTGTGCGGCCCGCGATGCTTTTGGGGATTTTCAAATATTTAACATTAAAGTTATTTGGTTTATTCACCCGTGTTTGAAAATGCTAGTCAACAAGTTTCAAACTAACTAGAAATATTTTGCCTATAACCCACGATGCATTTCGCAAGAAATAAGATTTAAAAGCTATTTCTAGTAGGCCTGAGGTTCAGGTACAGCTATTGTTGCGTCAGCGTCATTGTTTAATGAACACGTAGTCTTAATGCCGCCCTCGAGTTACTTTGTAAGTCCTCATTTAGCCCTAGGAGAACTTTCAGTTTAAGACCCCTAGTCTAATGATTGTGAAACAACAGCTATAGAGCAGTGATACTCATCTATTTTTGCCGGGCAGCACTTTCTGCTCAACCAAAACCTAGCGGGGCCCTTTTCGAGTAATCTGGAAGCCGACTGTACGTCCCGAGTTGTAGTTTTTTTTAACGTTTGCCATATGATGAACTTGCGGTGCTCCTGGGTTAGTGCTGAGGATTGCTGAGCCACACCACGTGTGCAAACACTGCTCTGAGGCCTTAAACTAAGAGCTATTTGCCGGAAAAATTTGTAAAATTTCGTTTCGAAAGTCTTTTCCACAGTTATTTCAAAGTTTGCTTTTTTGCACTTTCAGATGGCTTTTTTCCCGTCATAGGACAAATGAAGCTGAAGTTGTTTTGACAACGATGGCGAAAAGAAACGGAACAAAACTTAGCCCTGCAACATTAGAGGAATTGTCATCTTTATCAGTTCATATGGTAATGGTATACAATGGATGGAGAAAAACATGAATATATTTAACGCTGCCTGCTATGCACGTCTTCGTTTATAAGTAAAACGTAATTAAGACGTTTAGACTGAGGCAAATTTTAACCGAAGAAGTTATTTAAATTCCCTTGTCTTTCCACGTTTTGGTCAAAACAGTTTTTACATAAAGCAGGTTTCCAGGAGCATGGTAAGTACAAAAAATTTGTCAAAGTGTCATTTGGTGTATGCTACTAAATTTATAAATTCTGCATGAAGCTTCAAATGAAACAAAGTCTAAAGCCTTCCATAACTTTGATATCATTTTTGCAGAGTCATCACAAAAGCACTGCCATAAAAGAGCTGCTGAAAAGGCCATGTAGTCGATATATTTTATTTTGTTCATGCTTTATTTGGGCAATCAACAGGTAAATTTCGTAGATTCTTCTTTTCCTCAAACTGTACAAAAACTTGGAAAAACACTTTTGTAATGTGCACTTTTGTATAAAAATATTTTTACCTAAGCACAATAAGAAATGAAAACCTAACCACATTAAAATCTATGATAATGATTTTTTTACAAAACCTCTGGGAAATTACATTCAGCAGTTAAGGAAACTTTTTAAAAGTGGGGAAGGCACAAGTGCACGTCAAAAATATAAGGCACGTCAAAAAGCTATGGAATATTTATATAGTTTGAATTGGCAACTGTGACGTCACAAACATTGAAATATGACGTCATTAATTTTTGTCAGCATGTTTAAGCAATTTTTGCAATGTTTTATAAGTCCTCAACGATCCCTATTTACGCTACATCCTAGGCAGGCCCAAGCAGGGTGACCAGATTGTACACGGTGTATTCTGCCAAACATTTACGAAACCCTGCCAAATTCACTGCCAAATTACAAATATAATATATTACAAATAATATTGCCAAAATTCTGCCAAATTTATTTCATTAAACGATTTACTTTAACAATGGACCCAATACTAATTGTGTTGCTTAAACTTATTTAGGCAAAATTCGAAATTTAAAAGTGGGGTCCAGGGCCCCCACCAGAAAGTGGGGCCTAGGCCCATGCGGCCCCCGGTTCCTCCACCCCTAGATGCGCTCAAATACAGAGTAGAACAATTAAAGTTTTTAATGTGCTTTTGTTTATATCTTAAACATGAGTTATGATTATAACGCGTTGTACTGCAAATTTATGTCTTAGTTTTTCTTGAAGTACTTGTCAAACCATTAATTTTTTAAATCATTGAATTTTTGCTAGCTAATGAAAAGTTTAAAACTTCTTTGAGTTGAATGAATAGCTTGAAACTCAAAAATATTTTATTTTGCATTATTTATCTCAAATAAGTGTGTTTGATTCTCGAAATGATTCTATTTAATTACTATCACAGTGGCTTTGCAATTTGTATAGTATATTGACAACGACAAGGGGATGAAACTGTGCTGTAACAAGAAGGTGGAATAAACATTAAACAGCACGTATGAGTGTCTTCTTTCGTTTTGTTGTCAATGAAATGTTCATGTTTGTATTAATACTTTAGAAAGAATAAAAACTTCCTGTGAAAGTAAGCTTCAAACTGTTGCAAGCAATATGTGACCCTTTTACTCAATCCGATTGCAAAGTAACAGCATAAGTTCACCGTAGAAAGATGGCAATTAATCACTTGAAAATAGTGTAAAAGAACAGTGTAAACAATGACAAATAAGCCGAAAATGTTTGCCCTTTCCTTTGTCCTTATTTTCAGTAGTTCACTAATCAAAGACATAGCAGCATTTGGGTCATGATAAGCACCACCGTTTGCGCAGGCACGCCGTTTCAAAAACGAGCGGTCCAGGCTATCTCTCTTTTTCATTTTACAGCATGGTCTTCTATGGTCTAGCACTGAACAGCGGAGGACTAGGAGGAAACGTTTACCTTAACCACGCTATTGGTGGAATTATGGAATGCATGGCTTGCATAACGGTTATACCGATAATGAGCAGAGTGGGTCGCAAATCAGCAACTGTGGCATTTCTAACCACATCCAGCATTTCCTGTCTGCTGTCGACAATCTGCATTTACTTGGGAGCGGAAGGAACAGGTATCTTTGTAGCATTGTAGCAAGGAAGTAAGCTTCAGTATGGGATACATCAGTGTGACATCAAAATGCGCTTTGTTCGAGTGTGCAAAGTAGAAAATAAAATATATCAAGGCTTTGTTTAATGCGGCTTGCCTGTAGGTCATGTCAAAAAGTTTCTATCAAATAGTTATTTACTGTGTGCTTGGAAAATTGCTTTATATTTTGCGACCAAGCAAGCCGGTTTTCGAAGTAATTATGCTGTGGCAGTGCCAAACGTAACAAATTATTTTCGCTGTTAGATTTTTGAGGAATTCAACATAAGCCCTTACAGCCTATTGGTGAGACGGCATAATTGCATCACAAATCGCTTTTTGCCAGGATTGGAAGAGGTCAAACATGGCATTTTAAACATCTTATTCTTTTTAACCCAGTTGAAAAGACTATATCAAATCAAGGGGACAATCTGTTTAAGAAGGCCATCAACGTCGATCAGCTATGTCCAACCCAAATGGCTTACTGGTCCAAAAATCGTGTCGCTATCTTAACCAGGGCCGCACATTTGATGACATATTAATGAGGGCCGCACATTGAATGACTTACTTGAATCTGAGCAAACCAAATTCACCTGTAGCTAATACACTGAAAGCGTTCGAATCCTAATTGCAATGTTAACAGGCGTGATAAAGTGGCACTGAGGAGACTACCTGCATCAAACGTGTCAAATTGAAGGTTATCAAAATAAGGAAAGGTTGTCAGTATGTAGGATACTGTGGTCGTGGTCCCTCACCGATCCGATATGACACAGCACCCCTCTTTGTTTACACTGATCAAATATTGCGCCATTGCGTATTCATTTGCTCTAATGTTCACTATTTGTTGGTTGGCTTAGTGCAATGGCTCCTTGTAGTGCTTCTGCTTGTTGGCTGCGTCATATGAAACAATTACCCATTGTCCCATTACTGCTACTACAGCGAAAACCTAAACTGGGCCGCACAAAACCTTCGCCTGGGCCGCGGGTTGGACATAGCTGGTCTTGATGGAAGTCCTTGTGGTTTGTGGGCCACATCAATTCTGTGACCTTGTCAAATAAACTGAAACCCTTAACAAACACATTGTACCAATGACTCCGATGACACTGCTTTTTGACGCTTTCACAAAAATGAAAAATATAACTTTTGCCCTAGCGGACAAGGATCGGAGAAAGACCTCTGCAGACAGCGTATCATCCTTGTTCCGAGAGCTCTCGGATGACATAGCGGACGCGGAGGAGTGGTGGAGTGGCAGCTGTTCAAAGCAGCTGTAGCTTCATCTGCTGCGTTGGTATGGTATGTGGACGGAAACAACTCGGTGTGGAGAATGTTGAGAATAAAGTAAAACCGTGTTGGAACCAAGAGCTGAAAGATGCTATTCAACCAAAGAAAGTAGCCTGCAAGGCATGGCTTCAGAACAAAGCCGAATCTTCTTTGCATTCACAGTACGCTGAGGCGCGTATGTCCGCGTGGAAAAAGTCCAAAATGCCATCTTGGGAGAATTTCGGACATGAACTGGATTCCAATTCCTGGCAAGACAACAAAGTGCTTTTTGGCAAATCATTCGGCGTCTTCGCGGTAAAAGATCTCAAACTGCTAGAGCTAGACCCATCAAGACAAAAATGGTGTCTTATTAACCAATGAGAAAGGCATCCTTAGCAGATGGAAAGAGCATTCCAAAGGTCTTTTAAACCAGTCACTATCACACCACCGGACACACACAAAGTACCAAAGTACATTTGGGGGAGGAAAACAAACCCAAAAGTACCTGCAGCAGAAGTCTTCTTAGCCCAGTGGTTCTTAAACTTTACAAACACACCGAACCCTCACGTAGTTTTCCAAGCTTTTGTCGAACCCCATTTTTCCCAATGTAACAGAAACTAAAAATAGGTTGCATGTTTCAGATGATCTTCGTCGAACCCCTGAAACGGCTCGGTCGAACCCAGTTTAAGAACCACTGTCCTAGCCGAAGTCTTCCTAGAAGGCTGCAGGTTGCGATGAAATCGGACTTGAAATGCCCAAAGCCTTGAATCGAGGAGTTCTTGGGCTAACTCGTGTGTGTCAAGTGGCCAGGGCGACTGGCCACTTGACAGATTGGCAAACTGGTGTGATCCTCTCCATACACAAAAAAGGAAACATGAGTGAATGCACTAACTGCTGGGTACCTCTTTCCTTAGCCTCCCTAGAAAAGTGTATAGCAAAGTGCCTGGAGCAAAGATGTCGTGAAATAATTGAACCAAAGTTGGAGGACACCCAGTGCGATTTTCGTCTCGACCGTAGCGCTACAGACCAAATTTTCATTCTCCAACAACTTTTCGAGAAATCTTGGGAGTATGCCAAGATGTTTTGTCGACCTCGATAAAGCATTCAACTGGGTCCCTCGGGAAAAGCTGCGGGAGTTCGGTTTTGACGGCCGCCTGTGCGGTCTGTTACTGGTTGTCAACGTAACTGGTTGTTACGCATGTTACTGGTTGCCTTTCAACTTTTCACCCGTAAGCTTTGCTTGCAATTTTCAGGACTGAGCATGCGTAATTTTACGTGAAATCGATTTCCTGTTAAAAATTTGCTGA
>JGI24158J21664_10010672_pt1 | contig 12251 bp, 11 predicted proteins | sample Ectturendosymbi3_FD_21664 | JGI IMG/M metagenome (IMG submission 21664) | reverse complement strand
TGGCGCACATAGCAATACATCCTCCATTTCATTTCAAACATGGTGCACATAACAACACATCCTCCGTTTCATTTCAAACATGGCGCACATAGCAACACATCTTCCATTTCATTTCAAACATGGCGCACATAGCAACATATCCTCCATTTCATTTCAAACATGGCGCACATAGCAACACATCCTCCGTTTCATTTCAAACATGGCGCACATAGCAACACATCCTCCATTTCCTTAGATAAGGTGGGAACGAACGACATTTTGTTGGTCTAGGACTCTCTGAGCCATCATCTCGAAAAGAGTCAATAATACTGACAGTGATAATAGCATGATGAGACTTTTAAAAAAAGCATTCTCAGCAACGACGCGTCATTGATGACACACAATGTGTTTGTGAAGTCACAATCAATCAAATGCAATGGGTTTAACGTTTACAGGTTTGTAGATGGCGTATGGCGACGTGGGATAGCCGACAAATATCACGTGATGCGTCTTGATGAATGTCCGGAAAGATGACTTGTGCAAACCCCTGGCGTCCAGATCCCAGATCTTCAGACATTTGCAAATCTGAATGAAGTTGTCGAACTGCCGTTCGTTGGTCATGCTGAGAAATAGAATGGATAAAGCGTGCAACAACCAATGTATAAATATCTTGGCATCGGCGATGTCATTTCACATCTTTATTTTCAATATGCATGCTATACTATAGCTATTTACGCCTTTTATTTCAATATCCATGCTACATTTAGCGACAACAAGTACGACATATATGTTTCCAATGCGTGAGTATTTGCATTGCTAAGCAACGATGACGCCAGGTTTGACCGACCCATTGTAATTCCGCCATCGCACCACCCATATACTGTTCTGCTTGAATCGGAACGCGATCCTCCCACAGGTATCGGCAGTAGCGGTGTCGTCACACTACTTTTAATTACCCCCACCTCAGAAAATAGATGACGAAACGGTGAACAGGTGAGAAATTACCTTTAGCGTCACGTCAAGAAACACATGGCGCCCACGAGCGCCTCCAGAAAAAAGCTTTCGACTCTTCACCGCAAGGTACAACTGCAAGAGCTTATGGCAGTTGGGAAATAGAAGCGTACGCATCACATGCTTTTGAACTGCTGAAGACGTGCAACAAGAACCACAACACCTCTTTGTCGTAGGCTAGGAACAACAGTGTTTAACAGTAGGGTTGGGAATAACATCAAGGTTGGCAATAGATACTTAGAACAGGATTGGAATGAAAGCTTCTTGTAACGGGGCTGGAGCTAAAAACACATCACAACAGGATCCCTACACAAGGGTTAGACACAAAGGCCATCTGCAGCAAGTTTGGAAATTTTAAACACTGGTAAATACACAGGTTGCAACGCGACAAAATGTTCTTTACCTAAAATAAGCAACGTTCAGTGGGCTAGACATGGTAAAAGGGACAAAGTCCGCATCACACGGTGTTTTGCTGTGATTCAAAAGAGCGGATTCTCTGACCAGCTTGTGCACGACGCGCTCGTAGTTCTCTTTCCGCAACATTTCCACATCCTGAAGCATGAAAAAGAGTTAACCAATGACTTCAAAACGCAACTTAATTCAAATGCACATTGGACGAGAAAGCCGAGGAACAACCGGAGTTCCGCGAAAAACTCCGAATGTCGGCGAACAAAGCCGATCTGCAGCACAATGAACGCACCACGGTGCCGACCTATTAATTAACAAATTAGTGTCGAGACATTGGTCATCTGTGCATTCACGCAGAAGTAACAGCGCGTGTACAAGCACATTACGTCAAAGGATCGCGAACGAACGTATAGCAAATGATGTCATCATTACTTGCAGCGTGACATCACGGTCTTTGTTGAACGACTTCGATGCGAAGTACATGTCGTAGAAATTGTTGTTCATGTTGACGCCGGTTTTTCCGAAATGGAAGGTTCGCGAAACGTCAGGAATGACGCACTCCCTGCCCTTCCTGATGCCCGGATGTCGCATCCACATGTCCCAATCCCATTGCTGAGAGGAAATTCAAACGATAACAGCGAACAGGTAAGGCAAGTGAACAAAATTGCTGCTTGGCAGTTTAAGGAGCAGAAAGATACAAACCTTATGGAAAAACAGTCTTGACGGTGTAAACCGAGCCAAAACACATTCAAGACCACAAACTAAATAAATCTTAATTTCCCTCCCATTTTTCTATAAGCCCCAGTCGGAGATACTTCACCTTATCCGGACCAGGCCAGTGTGGTTTAAGCTCGTCTTCGAACAAAGACCTCCTCAGCATCCATCCCAGCCCAGGCATTGTCTCTACGCGATACAGAAGACCTGGATCTCCAGACGAGTGCTCATAACCCTGCACAGGCAAACGATGAAGGCGACAAGCAAAAGGCGTTTGTACTTCTCGCAAAGAAAACCAGTCACCTGATCGTTCCAGGCGGACACGCAGTAGATCGAGGGATCGCTGTTCAGCAAAGACAGAGTCCGGCTGAAATATCTGAAAACGCAAGTGTTGTATTGTTGGACAAACTCAGTGCGGAACTCTTTCTAACAAACAGCAACTCGGACGCAGCCAAACCGGTTCTCGCACTTTTAGAAAAAGGGTGTATACCTGAAAATATCTGGGGAAACGTCTAAGTCTTCTTCGAAGACGATGCAGTTCTCTGCTTGGGGGAACAAAGCGAAAGTTGCTGAGAGGCTCGACAAGTAATGCTGCGATATCCGCGCGTTGCCGACTCCAGCAGGTGTGTGGTACATTCCACGAACGCCGAACAACCTTGTTAATTCCATTGCTTCCTTTGCAAATAAGTCAACGAGCAGCTCAGCGAAACGGGAAAAGTGTAAGCTCAGTTGCACAATCCACAAAAAGTAATTGCTAAATGCTTAAATATATTTAGGACGAATATCGCGCCCTTTACGAGCAGTTAGACGTGCGAACATGATAACTTCACAACCTGTCTTCAATTGACACTGGAAGCTGGTCTACCACAGGTTTGGGACTGGGTTTTAAAGGCCGTATTGTCAGTGCCAGACGTGGTGAGTCGACTGCGACGGCAATGACAGAACGATGCCATGGGTCGAACAACAACATTATTTTTGACCAGGGGTATCAAATTACGAAGCGAGCTCGCCAAATTTGATGGCAACATTTTCAAAAATATTTGCAGTGATAGTGAAACAAAAACAGGTGCATTTGGAGGACAGGTATACGGCAAAAGTTTAAACAAAGGAAAGTCAGGGCGAAAAAGTGGACTCCCAAGTTGGTTCAACCACCCAACCCTTACTGAATGAAAATCCACCTGTGATAGATAATCCTGTGACGTGGAAGGGGGTTGGGTAGGTTTGCAAATAAGATATTTATCTATTGAACAGTGTCTTCATAACATCATCTAAAAACAAACCTCGAAATGGCCATCGATGAATACCACGATCTTTTCAACATTGACACCATCGGCGGCAAGCAGTGACTGTAACATTCTGAACACAAAATCGAATCTGATTTACAGATATTCTTTGCTACTCACGCACACTGCATGACTTACAAAGACAAAACAGATTTCAGGACTGACGATGCGTAGTGTTACGTGAAATCGATTTTCTGTTTTTAAAAATTTGCTGATATATTAGAATACGTAGCCTTATGCGGAGACTAGCTGCTTGAATACAGGTATGCTCAAGCCCGAATCACCGCGAAGTAATAGAAGCAGAGCCCAGTCGGCTGATTCCTCGAAAGCTTTCAGCAAACCTAGAACTTTTAATCGCCGTTTACTGATAAGAACCTCAAGCGCTGTTTTCCCAACCCTCAGACGGGTGCTTCTAAGGAGCAAGCAGAAAAAGTGGCGATGTCACTTCTGGATTCACACTCCTTTTTACAGGAGTACAATGCCGGTCTTCGGCCTGTTGTTGTTTACGTCGGGTATAAGAATGCAAACTGCACTGAAATTACTACGATATAACGATCCCAGGTCATCGTAAAATAAAAACAAGGAGATGGTAAAACGAAAGACTTCGACTGGTTTCTAACGGTCAAGTTCAAATTCTGAACAATGTCTGAAAAGCTGGATCATTTCTTGATCCAAGCAGTTAGTTAATAAGCGAATCACGAAAAAACGCGAGTGCTTGCTACTTGGTGCTTTTCACAAGACTTTTAAGACGAAGTACGACCTAAGATTAAAGTGACAATCTTGTTCAACCACAGACGAGGAATGATTGGATCAGATGATCCGATTGGATCAGATTTGATCCGATTGGATCAAATGATCCGATTGGATCAGATATTGCTTATTTACCTTGGTTGATTTGCAGTGGTTTTACTTTCGGAAGTCGAACAAGCAAAATTCAGTTGTATCGTTCAGTACTGACACATAAAAGTAACAGGTATTCTCCCAAAGCGTCCCTACGTTCATTCTCACCAAACGAGTTAAGTTTGCGAACTCGGCATATGAAGATTTCTTTTATGATCACAGTATGGAGAAAAAAGCGTAAAAATAATTGTTCCATGATTATGATGATTTTAAAAAAATATTTTCCAATGGTTATCTCGATCATACCTTTTGAGGTAATATGGACGGTTGCTTGCGATCACAATAACTGGAACGTCATAAACAAGATTATCGGCGAGTGGGGAGGGCTTTGGAAGAACGAGGGGGGATTCGCACGAACACACGTCTCTGTGATGTTCGAATTTCGAGCAAAAGTCTTTTCGCTGCTGCCGGTCTGCCAAGCCTGTCCAATCGCAGTGTGAAGTTGCTACAACAAGAAACATTAATAAAGCGCACTAATGCCACAGCGCTGGATCGTGGCCACAACTTTTGAGAGCACGGACTACGGCTTCAATCCCATGTAACCCTTCTTTTGCCATTTCTATCGGATTCGCATGGGTTCGTGCAGGCAGGACAGATTTTGTTTGTCTTCCAGATAAAGCTGTCCTTCGACAGTTTTGATTCTTGAATATGCAGAAGAAACAACGCTTATTTTGCAAATATCCGCTGTTTTACTTCGCATTTAATTGTCACTGGTAAGTGCCAACGCGAGTTTCAACATTTAGACCTTGAATTTGAAATGTGACGTCCCAGCGGCGAGACCTTCTTCGCTCAGTTCGTTTTCAGAACTTTGTGATAAACAGGCATTCGCTGGAAACACGAACTGATGAACAAAGCCATAATAAAGTTGCACGTAAGATGGATAGATAGTGGACATGATGCACCTCAGAAATAACGTTTTCAACTGGTCATGCTTCACTTGGCATGGAAGTAAGTTTCAGTTTGGCGCGTGTTAACAAAACAACCCTGCAACCTTGATTGACCTTGGTTAACCTCAACAACTTTGGCAAGCGAGTCCGAACACAATACCTCGCAACTCCACCGTTTACTCCTCCACACAATAGGTTTTGAACGGCACAGGTTTTGAATCTTCCGCGCAACACTTGACAGCATGAAATATGCATGGAGCGGGATAATTAATTCTCACATGACATGACAATCGAGCCACAGCAACGTACAGATGTGAGCGATATTGCCCATGTTGCAATAAGCGGTAAAATGATGATCTGTTTCGCTGCCGAAATGTAATAAATATCATCAGTTTGGCACGTTCCGTATTTAGGTGTTTATATTTTTGTTTTGCTTTGCTGCTTCCGCTTAAACATACGTAACGTTTATACTCACAAACACATGCACTAGAGCAGGGGTGTGAATTAATTTGGCTTGGGGCCACTTTGAGGAGGCCGCATTTAGCGGAGGGCCGTTCTAATTTGATCGTAAAAGAAAAACAAAAACGGTTATGTTAAACAGAAAATGTTTTTTTTAATTGTTCTTGTGCAAATACACTCTGTCTAGCGCAAGCAATTCAATGAGACAAATGTAACCTCTCATACTTTTCAAAAAATTTCAAATTTGAAGATATTTCCTGAATGCTTTCACGGGCCGCTAACTGCCCACCATTGCACTACAGGCACCATTTCTGCTCAACAGAATTAAGGAGAAAAGACTTGCAACGCAATCGTTACAACCCGCGCTTTGCTCAACAAAAATGCAAAGTAGCTTCCACTTCATGCAAGCAACCACATGTGTAATATTCAAAACAGTTTATTTTCAAATAAATTCAATTCAAGAACTGTATAGTCATTAAGCAACAGTTGTACAAAATGAAGCGGTGCTCACCCCTTGACGCTCTGGGCTCAAAATTTACTGACAAATGCACTTCATCAGGCCAGGAGGAGAGGTTCTTGACATTTGATATATCTTCAGCAAGCGCTTTTCCTTAACGCAAAATCATCGCAACGTGATAAAACTCTACTTTGGCACAGAGTTGCTTCAACAAAACTAGCTAGCTGTACTCCGCTTCCACAGATCGATTTTATTCAACCCAACATTCACACCACTGTTTCAGGTTTTCAGGCGCAGGCAAACCACAGAGAAACATGTGTTCTGACACGATTCGATTTCACGTTTGCAAATGCATCTTAGACTTTAAAACATTACTCATATCACAGAAACGTTAGTCGAAATTATGACCTATTAAACTTATGTGACTCCAACAAAAATGCGGTCATGTAGTCGAGGCCTGCACTTCCGAGTTGCGATGCGAAGACCTAGACTTTGTTTGCTTACAACTGATACTTGCCTCCATTGCAATTGCAAGTGCTTTGGTAACGTTTCTAACGTTGGTTTTTGTACTTTTTTACGGGCAAGACTCAGTATGAAGACGTTTAGTCTTGTCTTTTTCCAACACGTGATTAACGTAACAACTGCCTATACTGATAGCTCAACACCCAATATTCAGTTAGTGTTAGGTAGTGGACGCCGTGCGACTAGTCAAAAAAGTTTCCTAACATCAGTAGCTGCTTGCAAGCATACCGTCGATGGTGACCATTGCCCACATACTCCTCCAACTTAGCCCAGCAATAAGATTGCTCCCCATGCGCATAAACTTCTTTCGGCCATAATCAGTCAAGCTGAACGATGCTTCGTCCTTTAAAAACAAAATGAGCTCAAATCGGAATGTGCAACGACATTAACGATTGCAGCTGTAATTAAAATTAGCCCATGGTGAACAACTACTACTCGCAATCTTGGAATGGGCAGGAAACCAGCAAAATGTATCACCGCAGGTTAATTTCTTTGTTGTATACGCACCAAATTGCCTCTATGATTTTGACGAAACTTTCTTAAAAAATAATAGTAATCGGTTTCTTGGAAGATTTTCTCCCCCTCATCACCAAGCCATCAACAAAAAACACGCTTATACTTGCTGCGACAGATTTTACAGTAAAAGCTAAAGATATCATTACAAGCAAGTTTCCTTGTTGATCGCTTTAAGAAATATTAAAATTCAAGAATGTACCCATCAGATCTTGTTGACACTTTTTGAGTCAATCCGCACCCAAGCACAAAGCAGTTAGGGATTTAAAAAATCGGAAAATAAGCATATATTTTGCAATCTTGGATCGGAATTTAAAAATACTGGAAAATTACAACATTTCAAAATGTTTGGCAACCTCTGAAAGAACTTCGTAAGCCCACTGGTTGGGAAAAGCTGCACTTCAACTTAATGTTTTTCACATTGACGGGTAAAAAATCATCTGCTAGCTTTCATTTATAGAGCTATTGCTGTTGATGTTGCCACTCTACAAAAACGTTGAAATACCCATATACAGTATATATGACAAGACAAGAGCTAAAAACGTCTTGCTTCCAGTGCATAGCCCATAGACAAGTACTTTCAAATTACTAAAATATATTTCCAAGTCCTCTTTAGTTTCAAAATATAGAAAATGCTACAGCTAAACCAACTATAAAATTCTGTTTGTACAGTAGTTCTCCAAAAGAGATCGAAGCATAAACAATGTGTTTCTAGGTTTATTGAACTTTTCCAAGGCAAGAATTTGTAAAAATTCAACAACCTTGTACTGTAGAAGCGCAACCAGACTAAAACGAAACCTTTATTAAGTTCCTCTTAAACAACATACTAAATAAGAACGTCATTTCTAACCACCTAAATTCATGTGAGAATCCATCAAACTGAACAAAAGAGTGAAAGTTTAACTAGTTTTGAAACAAAAAGCTAAAAATGCTTCTTTGACATCAGCAATGAAAAAATGCGTTCCTTATCCAATTACAAACGCTAATTACCAACGTAATTTGTCTTTTAGGTTTCCATTTTCCAACAGCTGTACAACATCTCATGCATGCGGCTGTAACGCTTGACCAAAAAAAAACCAAACATGTTTCATAATCTGGAGCTCAAAGTACAGAGCAGCTGTAATTTAAAATTTTGCACCTTGACCTTATTTTGCCAACTAACTGTTCTTACTTTGACAGCAAAAACAATAAGCTGCTCTCTGCTTCCAATTTCATCCAAAAAGTTGCTAAGCCTTGTTTCTTCTCCATGCGAATATGTATCAAAATGGCGAGAGAACCTCAGTGCCCCCTGGAAAACATAAAGCAAATATCAGTTTGCAATCACACTATGAAAGCCAGACCAAATGCTGCTCACAAGTAGCCCATCACACTTCTGCACAATCACTTTGGTTGGCTTACTCCTCACATTTAAAGAAAACCATGAAATTAAATAAGGCACCTAGCACTTCAAACACAGTACTAACAGCTGTAAAAAATTGGTACATACTGTAGTCATCAGTTCAGTAAAATCAGCTTGGAGCACCTTAGTAAGTGTCCAGCATGAGCCTACTTATTCAAAAAGACATCCTAAAATAAAGTTTAAATTAAATTAACTGCTGAGAATTACTTAGTTATTCACTCAACACTTCCATGCAAACAAAAAACATATTTCTTGCTAGTCATAGTTGTATATCAAGACGAACTGCAACTATAACTTATTATTCTTATTCGTTGCAAGAATATTACTATGTGTTACACATTACTCAACTCACCAGCTGTAATTTGCTTTCAAACTGCCAGTTATCCAAACAAAGCAATTCTACATACCACAGAACTTGGTCAAGACTGACAAGCAAAACAAGCACTAATAATGTAACACTACTTAATTTCAATCAACTTTTAATGTGTAATCTAAACATGTGTATTCCAGTGCTGCTTAGATCAACATGGTCCAACTACTTTTGACCTATGGGACATTTTCCAAAAACGTGACAACTCATGGGCCAATTCAAATAAAATGATGCATAAAACAACAGATTAACAACATTTACAACTAAAAAAAGGATAGATAACTGAGTGTTTCATTGAAATTATTACCTAATAACAACTACTTGGAAGACAACTAGAAATTATTAGAAATCTGTCAGTGGGACACCTGTGGTCAAGGTTTCTCTGACACCATCATTCCTTTATCAATACCTCAATACCAGTGTTATTTGTAGCAAGTCAGAGACTATCGTCCAGTGTTTCATATGCCATTTGATTGCCGTTTTAAGATTTGACTTGCTCATTGTAGAAAATGTACTCTCACACAAGTAATGCTTCCAAATGTCGAGTGCATTTTTAGTGCGAAATCTTTCAGTTTGAGGAATCTATCTTTGCTGACTAATTTCTGAAAGCTTTCTGCAGTCTCCAACGCCATTAGTATTGTACATTTTTATTAAAAGATGTTAGGCTTGTTCTAATTAAAATTACCCATTGCAGGGATGGGCAATTAATTTGGCTCAGGATAGATGGATTTATTTGGCGGTACAGAGTTTATTGCACCAGATGTACTCTTCAAAGCAGTGAACGCCAGTGCTCCGAAAAAAGATTATACAGACAGGTGCCCTAGTGGAGGGTTAGCAGCAGCCCATGCTTTCCAATTTGGTTTCAAAATAAATAAATAAAATAAAATGTTACACAGAAAAGGTATATTATCCATTATTCACATTATCCAACATAAGCAATTCAGTGAGACAAATGTAACCTCACATGCTTTTCAACAAATTTCAGATTTGAAAATTTTTCCTGAATGCTTCTGTAGGCCACAGAAAACACTGTGCCGGGCCACATGAGGCCCTTGGCCTGTAGTTGGACCACACTGGCTTAGATCATATGCTTGTGCACAAAAAAGTCTAAAATTCATTGGGATGAACACATGAAATGACATATAGCAACGGTTCCCAAACTTTTGAGCGCGACCCAAAACCTGAATTTGCTGAACGCCTCGTGACCCATGCCTCAAACAACATATGATAAAAATAATCATTGTATGGATGATTTTTAGCTGTAAGTTGCTAAGTTCGTTTTCACTGCCAGCAATCTACTCTTTTCTCAAGTACATACACTACAGACAGAAAACAAGCAGTGGTAACAGTGAAAATATCAAAATATTCAACACAGGTTTAGATCGCCTCAGCATGACCCATTTTTGACCCTTTGTGACCCATGTTGGGTCGCGACCCATACTTTGGGAACCACTGACATACAGGGATGCAAAAAATCAACAACTGGTATTCAACATTTAAGGCTTGTTGCACTGTAAGTCCCACACGTAAGTTCGGATTCCACATTCACAAATGTTATATACAATGGTTCTTCACCGCATTTAACAATTTAATTTTAACATATATGATCATAAAACGCAAAGAAAACTTACAACTACAAGCCATAATCTTAACTAATTTACTTAACCGTGGTTTGGTTCAGCACGATGATGTGAATTCCCCTTCCACTTTGGGAGCTGCTGCTATCATACAAAATATCTCCATCTACAGCCACCTTTACAGAGTTCTTGCTGGATAACACCTATTAGAAGCATTGCGCATGATTTAGTCACGCACACACACTTATTAGAATCCACATGACTATGCATGCAATCACATAAAATATTGAGCACAAAATTTCTAAAAATGTCTCAAATTGTATATTATCTGTGCCATTGTTGGACACGTGTTTGCAACTATTGACACACCCAAACTCAACATCTAAGTGGTTAAATACAAAAGATACAACCCAGATTGCAGTTTCTGCAAGAACTGCAGCAACATAATTTTGAGCAAATACTTATTTTACACAAAAATGCTTAAGGCTTGTTGCGTGAAAATAGCTGTAAGTTCACAGAGAATGTTTGCAAGATTCACAATAATATATTATACAAATAACTTTACAGGGCCGTTGAATAAAATAAATCAAGCATCCCATTGAAGTATTCATACCTCTATTAACAATTTATCATCTACCAACGTGTCAAAATGCATTGTAAAATCATCTTTGAACTCACTGTCCTTTGGGAAGTCTGCAAAGAAACCAGCCAAACCATTTGACACTGTTTCAGGCAAATGTAATAGTCAAAAACAATATTGTGTCAAACAACAAAACTTGGAATCTATTGTGAGATGATGCAAACTGTTCTCAAATATGAACTTTGACCTTTTCAGCACCTGAAAATAACTAAGTGTAACAAGCTCTAACTTAGACATAAATATTTTGACAATTCACAAGAATACATTCACAAAAAAAAAACTACAAGAATACATAGTTCAAATTATTATCTCCATTCTTAATATTTAGTCTACACACATTTCATTACAGTTAACTACAATAGAATTCACCTATATAGTGACTTCGGCTATAACGACAGTTTGCCTATNATGACTCTTTTTCATCACTTCTGGCAGAATCCTGTCTTTTATGTGCATTTGAGTTCAGCTATAACAACATCAGCTATATTGTCACTTTGCTTATAACGACGCTTTTTGTCAGTACCCACAGAATCCTTTGTTCGATAGTTTTCTTTACAGTTTTAATTAAAAGCTTGGCTATGTGGAACCCACCATCAAATTTTTACAACCAAATAGGAACGCTGTTAAGCCATGACAGGTGTGACATGAAAATGGCATCAAGGATTGTGCCATCAACAGCAATTCAGACAAGTTGTTACACGAGTTTTACTACGAAGTATAAGGGATTGTTGCAATTGCAGTCAGTTGGATTGATAGTCTTGATGGAGAAGCGCATAAATTGTCGAAGAAGCAGTATCCCATTATGGTAAAAGTGTGACACCATTGCTTCGCTCATTAGAAAAAAATGGTACAAAAGTAGCAAAACTTGCAAAAAATTATGATATTTCAACGATGTTGACTACAGTTTCAAAATATAAAAAGATAACTTTTTACATTGTGTTGTGAGAGTATTGATGAAAACATGATACAGTAAGTGAAAAAATTTTAATGGAAAATCGATTTCACGTAACACTACGCATTGTCAGTCCTACAGAATCTATTTGAATAAGATGATAGGACTGACGATGCGTAGTGTTACGTGAAATCGATTTCCTATTAAAAATTTGTGATTGATTCCTTGCTTCTTTCACTT
>JGI24158J21664_10010670_pt1 | contig 12253 bp, 12 predicted proteins | sample Ectturendosymbi3_FD_21664 | JGI IMG/M metagenome (IMG submission 21664) | reverse complement strand
AACAGACGACAAAATGTCCTTATATCGCGGATGGTGTTTTCCGAATTTTACAAATTCATAGTGAAAAAAGATACTTTCGCAAGTGTTAGGGGGGGATCGCTCCTGTTGCCCCCCTCTGGATCCGCCCCTGTCTGGATTCACTATCATTTCTAAACTTCTTTCTGAGTGTTGGCTAGTGGGCCTCCTACAGCTAAGTTATGACCCCTGGCACAAACCTCTAGTTGCGCCACTGGGCATCATTAACTTTTATCCTAGTTTAAACATGGCGTTAAAAAGCTTGTTCTGCAACAAGAAACTATTCTCATATTATATAATGCACCCAGGAATGCGACATGATCGAAAAACATGTTTGTGGCATTCACCATACGAACCAACGTGTGCCTGCAACGTGGACAAGATGCTGAATAGCTCCTGAGGCAACGCACGTCTGAACCAAAGGCAAGTGCGATACAAGTATATTGTATTTTTATCACTGCGACGAGCGGGCGGGCAGGCGCCACAAAGACGAGAAGAAACAAAACGTATATATCTTGTGTACGGGACGGAAATAAAACAAGATCTCGCGGCCGCGTCAAACGATCGACAGCGCGCTTCACGAGTTCTTGTTGAAGTTATATAACGAGCGAGATTACGGAACAAAAAACGTTGCGCCAAGTTGAATTCGCGAACGTTCACGTACGAGCGGTTTGAGATAAAAGAAAAGTTCAACCACTGTGTGTCTTAGCGGGAAAGCAAGGTTACGTAACACTGAAAACAATAACCCGGGTATCAAAAGAAAGAGGGTGGTGGCGCAGCGGTTCGACGCGACGCCATGGAACAACGAACAGGGACTCGTTGGTAACGTCAGGAAGGTGGCAAATCAGCCTTTCACCCCCAAAGCATGGAACAGAGCGAGAAAATGACTGAAACAGAGAAGGCTGTTGTCCCGCAGTTCAAGCGCAGACAAAGATACTGTGTGACAAGTTGTGGAGTTTCGTTCTAACGCCTGATTGCGTTGGACTGCAATAAAATCTCGAAACTGCGGGATTGACGCGTTCGTATCGCGCGCGAGTGGGAGGAACTAACGACGACCGCCGTGCGCGCGAGAAAGCGGGTTCGCCCTTGAAGCTGCCACATAGGGCACCGACTCGCACGCACAACACCAACGAGAATTGCGTCGCGGGAAGGTTGGCCGCAGTAGTTTGCGACAGTTTTCCCAACCTTCTCAGGCTTTAGGCAACCAGCAGAAGAGAGATACAATAATTTGAGGAACAGGCAGCACTTTGCTTTAAGGTTTGACGACGTTTTGAAAATGTATTTTTTAATGATTTGCACATTGAAAAACGTGTTAGCTGGCGGCACCCCTGAGTTTTGTAAACAGTGTCCCCCTGGTTCGGAACCACTGGCTTACGAGATAGAACAAAACAAGCGACGGACACGCCGACTTTGGCCCGAGAATAAAAGAAAAGGACTATAGTGGAGCTTGCGCATCGCAAATGTGGTCAGATCCGAAAGACGAGGGTGTTCGATGCAGGCAACATTTTCATCTGTTGATGTACAAATGCACGGCGTAAATATGCGAACTTTTACGGCATTAATCAAGACCGACTCGGCGCGGTTTGTAAGCATACTCAGAAAGCAAACTCGACTTTCACTCGACCAACACGCAGCGCGTTACGTCACAATCAACGTCTTTCTCTTCCAACGCCCCTTTCTTGTTGCGACGATAGATACGTGTTCGCCAGCTGCACGGGTAACAGCATGCGATTGTTCACGAATACTGTGACAACGAGTATGTACAGCAAAAAAAAGGACTGATTGCAACGAAGAGCGTAAAAAAACGATAATAATGCACAGCGCTCCAGAGAAAAAAACACTACGAAAATCTCACAGCGTTCCGCTAGAGGTCGACCGAGAACAACAAGCACGCGTTCTCGACGTTTGTTCCCAGCAACCATCATTAGTGACCGAACAAATTGAACGTCTAAATTACGAGCCTGTGCTACCGCTGACCAAAGGTAAATGAACAAGAAAACAGGTCACGACGAAAAGCGCTGGTTATTCTCGTCATATGACTCAGCTAAATTTTTATACTTCTTCTTACGACCCGGAGTTGATACACCCATGGTTAGTAAGTCGTTTTAGGGACCCGAAGAATCAGAGAAAATTTTCACCGGGTCCCTAGAATCAGATAAATCTGGTTCCTACCGGGTACGTAACATTTTCCTTAAAAAAAAACCCTGACATACCATTATTGTTTTCGTCATAAGCAAAGATCCGAACCAGCACGCACTCTCGACCTTTGTTCCGGGCGACAGTCACTCTGCACCGAACAAATTAAACGTCGGAATTGCGAGCCTGCGCTACCGCTGACCAAAGGTAGATGCTCAAGAAGCCAGGTCACGACGAAAAGCGCTGCTTGTTCAGCAAAGAATGAAACCTTCGCGGAATCGGGATGACACCCTGATGGCTTCACACACACCTGGCAAGGCTTAAAAAATTTTCTTCAGGTAACAAACGACTCTTGCCAGCTTTTCACCGCCAATGTGCTGCCCCCCCTCCCCGAGACGGAGCGCAGAAAAACGGGCTGCTGCGATCAACGCAGAATGGGGGGTATGATCACCAAACACAGCCGGGGAGAGCGTCACTCACAAAGGGGTGTGTTGGAGTGTAAGTCTGGGACTTCAGCGACAAGTAATTGGCGGCATTCAAAACCATACCATCGGCACCAGGCTGCCGCGCAAAAGTATATCAGGAAAATTTATAATTATGGCCAAGCTTCAGGCGTGTGCTTGTAATCACCGACAGAAAATTGTGGCAAGTATTCAGCCACATCCACTCACGAGCAAGGATGATGTTTTTCAACGGTTTAGCTGACTGCTGATGAAACAACCTCTTTGCGTATTTTTTTTTTAAACGAACTTCTGCTTTGTTCTCACCGAGACATGGATGTCAAATCCCCCCCGTCCACCTGAAACCGAAAAAGGTTTTCTAAAACGAAACAAACGAAAAACGCTTGGGCGTCGACACAGACAAGTGGACGTGTAACAGACAGGCTTACAACGGTGCAGTTATCAACGTCCGAGGCTACGTCACATCCCGGTCAACGCGCACGGCCAGTTTCCGGTCACAACGCAGCACTGCCGCTGTCGTAACATCCGCTTTCGTCAGCGCGAAGCATTTCTCAGGCGTTGGAAAATGACGGAGACGTGTCAGCCAGGATCGAGACCGGGACTTCCCCGTGAACCCTGTCCACCGCGCGTCCGTTCGCGGCGTGGTCTGGGACAAGGTCACCCCCTTCGACATTGTGCACGCCCTCTAAATCGCTGCCGAAAGCAGGTGATTGGGCGGACGGTTGGGGTTTCGCTGAACCTGGGTTTCCACCCCTCGCTTGGTTCCCGAAGCTGACGTTGTCGTTGAGAATGAAGTCGGTGTCACTGTCTTCATCAATGTTTTCCTGATAAAAAAAGACATTTTCATCAGTTCTCAACAAACGAAGAAGCGTCCAGGTTCAGTTTTATTATTCTCGCTTCAACGTGTGGCCAGCGACGCCCATGTCCGCTTGGTTTGGTCCCCGTGGGACCACGGGGCTACTTTTGTTGCGGTACCCTGTGAGGGGGACGCGAACCCACACGGGAAGAACGTCACCTTGTGCATTGTTATGGCATAGTGGCCGGCAAACGGTGGGTTTCGGCCCAATTGTGAGCCCTTCAGCACTTCTTACTGGGTCGCGCAACACTTTCTGATATGGGCCGCGTGGCATGAAAGAGCTACAGTCCTGCGCCGGTTGCGTGCGTGCGGGCGAAAAGCACAGGCTGCTATAACAAATGTAAAACATTCTTGAAGCACTGCTTTTGTCATCATACGGTTTAAAAGACATTAAAATTGCACTGCTATATGACAGAGGCAACTGAAGCTTGAAATTGGGCCTTCAGAAAAAGGCACGGGCTTTTAATTACGACTGAAAGGGTGGTTTGGGCCATCATAACGTAAGTTTGCCAGTCGCTGCTACAGCATCAACAGCTATAACAGAGATCGCCCGCTCCACCGAAGCCACTCTGCTGATGCTGATACCAGTTCGCTTTTTTCACATGCTATTCTTATCGCGCTTCCCGTTCTACCTCGAATGGCGCACGGAGGTCACGTGACGTCCGTCACACTCTTTTAGCGAAGATGGCGGCAGCAGAACGCATGAAGCTTTTCACCCACCAAGTTAGACCGGGCACGAGGTGGAACAGCTGCCGTTTTTGAAATCGTCGGTACCCGACCAGGAATCTGTTTTTTTTCGCCTCATGATTGTATTAAAACTCGCCGCATTCACTAGTTTCGGTCATTATGACTAAATTGGCTTTACTTTTTTTCGGTCATTTATAAAAACTTCGGTCTATGACTGACAAAAACCAAGACCGGAATCGAACCCAGCTTAGAAATGCTCAACGTGACACCTCGTCCGTTCAACGATGCAGAAAAGCAGCTGCAGACAAAATCAAGCTTCTGAGGGGAATTGAAATATACTTCTCTCACGGCCACAAGCAAGGCTTCAACAGCTGTGCAGTATTATCAACAGTGTATCACGTGACCGGAGCCGAGCGTATCGTCGCAGCCCACGAGATCGATTGCTGGGTTTCTTTTCCAATACACCCGCAACCGCAAACCGACAACGAATTGCAACATCTATATCGAGTCGGGAACGGCGCTGGCACAGTTACCGACGAAATTGTGTCAATATCGAAGAGAAAGCTGAACCAAAGCTCGAATTGTACAAAAACTACAACACGAAAACGCTTTTCATGGACAAAATAAACTGCTTTACGACGAAGAGAACAAAAGTGATTTAAGTAAACCTTCACCAGTAGAGTCACATTTCGTTTCATGACGATTATACGAAAACGAGAACTTGAGACGGCGACTCAAGTTAAGCATACGAAACAGCGCTTACAAACCACACAGCACAACTTCGTCGCATTTACCAAAAGCACAAGCANAGCATCATGCCGGTTTGCATTTCTCTCAGGAAATTCCAACTCCCGAGTTAACACTTACACCGATAATATAAAAGCAACAAAAAATTGCTCAAAGCCGATTTTTTGAAAACGTTCTGCGGAATTTTCGGCAATTTCGAAATGGCCAGATCAAGGCCTCATAAAGTCACACAGCATGTGCGAATGCGCGCCACATAGCACAACTTACCGCGTAAGCGTGCGGGCTTGTTAAGCAGCGTGCCACCGGAAAGCAACAGGAGGGCAGTGTGTTGGTGAGCGGTGGCCCGGAATGAGTCAGCGTCGGCTTCACGTAGCTTCGCACAGCAAGCAGTTAAGGTGTGATGACGCGCTTGTTGCTGGTGTTGCATCGATGGAACTCACCCAAGCACCGAATTCATTACTACCACAAAAAGCTCTACTCTAGGTTTGCATTAGGCTTTCGAGGAATCAGCCGAATGNGCTCTGCTTTTATCTTTTCGCGACGATTCGAACGCGCACCAATCTGTTTTCAACNAACCTGCCTCCACAGAGGTGAAAGATTTGAATTCATCAGCAAAATTTTTTAAGAGGATCCGATCGATTTCACTTAAGTCTACGCATCTTCAGTCCTATCAACTTTATTACGCCAAGCTTTCCGGCAGCAACAACCACAGAAACCTGTCCGACTCGCGCATGCGCAGCAAGGCCGGGGTTGGGAATTTGGCGTTTTTGCGGCCGAATTGTGAAAATGTGGACGTTTTCAGAAGTGGTTTGGCCGCAAAGATCTTGTTTGGCCTTTTTTCAAAAATTTAGCCCAATTTGCATGTGGTGCCGCATTCCGGATTTAAAACCCTTAAAATGTCACCATGTGCTCTCTCACAAGCACGCTTCCCTCCCTGACAGTTGAAATTACCCAGTTTAACATTCCAAACCCAGAGAATGGAGATAGTTATAATGATCATTGTTATGCAATCAATCGATCGAACTTCTATATAATCTGCAGTTTCTTTCCTGACAACCATTTTGGCCGCAAAGCACGAAGCTCTCGACGTTTATGAGCGTTCGACTGGGCACCGCGCTGACGAAGTATCTACCAAGTCAACCCTGCGCATTACTTTACAGTGTGCGGCGCTCCACTATATTCACATGTGCTGAATATTTACAGCCTATACAAGTTCAAATTCAGCAGACAATGACTGAAGCTGGCATTTTCAACACGGCCACATCAGAATTAAAAGCAGATGGATGTTCACAGCAGATATACTTGCGGCTTAATGTTCTGAAAGGATTTTATAGTTCCAATGCCACCGCATTGTCTGAACAAGACAATGGCACTGGAACCGGAAATCCTTTCTGAAAAAAGTCGCAAGTGTCTTCGCCAATTTGCTGCAAAGCAATACACGGCTAAATTGTGTTTCGGCGAAACGCAAAAACCCGCAAGACGAGAAGCTCAGCAAATAAGGATACAATTGGTCCAGCTTGTACCAGAACTTGAACAGCCAGGCGCTGTCGGCGTACTTGTGCTGCGCAGTAGGGTGCGCTTCAGATGCAACCGTTCCGTCCTGCAAAAAAATTGCTCAAGAGGTGAGAATATCTGGCAAAAAACTCAAGATGTAAGGATATCCGGTAAAAAAACTCAAGATGTAAGGATATCCGGTAAACAAACTCATGAGGTGAGGATATCTGGCAAAAAACTCAGGAGGTGAGGATATCCGGCAAAAAACTCAGGAGGTGAGGATATCCGGCAAAAAACTCAAGAGGTGAGGATGCGCCGACGCTGGGTCGCACAAGATCGACGTGAAAATGTCCTTAAAGCTTTCATCTTTCAACGTTTCTCGATTAAATCAACCTGCGGAACACAAAACCAACGAAGGCTGTGTCTGGAACACTTTACAGAAGTTTATTGGACGTTAACAGCGCAAAGTTGAAACATAATGTTTCACCTCTTTCATAATAACTTTATTTTTAAATCAAAAGAGCGCTGCTCCAAAAAACACTTCGCGATGCGGGTCCGGGGTCGGAGACATCAAAGGCCGGTGACAAAATGCACTTCACAGTCGGTCACCGGAACAAGCATTGTTAAAACACCGTAAATCGCCTGACGGCGTCGCGCATGCCTTGCGCTGATTCGCACCGGACCGGCACCAAACAGAAGCGCCAGTCACAGGATGGCGGTCAAGGGAATTAACCAAAGTCAATTGCAATAAAATCTTTGATCGTAACATCACAGTGCATGCCAACGTGATCGAAAAACCACACCGCGGAAGGGAAACCCCCGATGTCGAGCTGTGATCAACGCACAGAACATGCAAGAAGGGGATTGAACATAATTTGCGTGGAAGTCAAGCTTTTCGAGCGGAACCAAAGAACGTAGCGCTTTTGTGTTTCGCCGTCGCAAGAACAACAGGAAATGGAGATCGAAGTGACGCATACGTAAGAAAAGCAAAGCCTGACGTCACGAGAGACGAAAGCGCCTGACGTCACGTGAGACGAATGTATTGCTCACGAGTCGAGCAAAAGTTAAACCGTGCAATGACATTTTTGCAATGTTTCTCGAACATACTATCTACTACTTTCCGGTTTACTGCAAAAATGAAATCATCGTTGGCTTCTTTCGAGCTCGGGACAAACCATTTGAGGCAAAGCGTTCGACGGTCCTCAACACCCGCGCCTCAGGTTCGAACTCGTGCAACAGTGTTTCAAATTTTTTGCCGTGTTGCTGTCTGCCGGTTACAGGTTGACTTTCAGATCGAATGCAAACACCCGTGTTTGAAAGCACAAAATGCTGCTGGTTGCAAAATGTTACAGCACGCGTCCTTTTGTTTGTTAACAAGTTCATGCAAGCAAATCGCAGTTCCGGCAAAACCTCGCTGGGTTTTAACGTTAAGGGTGGACAATGCCAGACGTGTGGAAGTCTGCTTCTTCTGCCAACGATTTTATGCCATTCCATTATATTTCGGAGTCTTGATTTTTTTTTCTACAACACTAAGTAATTATGGGCAGACCAGCGATTGACTTCGAGATGCTGATTACTGTACCTGTGGTCGTCGGAAGGATTTTTTCTGAGGGGGGGGATAATAGTGGATTTTCCAAGAGTAGCCAAAATACTTTCCCAGGGGAGCAACAGTGGTGGAATTTCATTTTTCCAATTCAAAACTAAGAAAACAAACATTTTTTCCTAAAAATTTCATAGGAAAATTTTGAATTTCTAAATCCACGGCGGGGCCTGCTCCCGTCTTCCGATACCATGACTGCACACGGCTAATTTTTGATAATATCGCGTTGTTAAGAAACGTTAAAACATCTACTCCATATGCACGAAAAAACGCATCGCTACAGCTAATTATTTTTTCAGCAAAGAAACATGCAATGGGGAAAAGACGCGTCGTGCGAAAACCGGGGCGCACCGCTTCCTCAAAGCGGGTGCAAAACAACGTCCTACTTGGCAAGAAAGCCAAGTAGTGGAACAACTGAAGGGATCAATGGCTACGGGCAGGACGTGTTAGTTGCCTACCATCCACGCTCAAGGCGTTGGCAAAGTGAGATTATTGTGGAGGAATAAAATTAAGCAGGAAAAGCAAGCCAAGGAAGGCGACTGATGGCAAGGTGCGACACTTACGTCGTCAGCTGGCAACAGATGATAGTCGGACGACACCGCTGTTCGCTGCAAGTGGCAAAGTGTCAGAGATCAACCACGAGATGTTGAACGCCACCAAAACAAAGCGCTGTAGGATTTACACCGAGAGCTAGTTTTTCAGCGCAGGCAAACGCCTCAGAAAGGACAAAAAGGGCTATTTTTTCGCGTTCAGGCATAACCTTTCGTCCGTACAGAACCGCAGCCCGCTTACAGGATAACGTGTCACCATCGCGCACAATCACGAAAAAACAAAAAAGAGGCCGCAACATTGAAGCGAGCCAGTTGAACTTACACTGTTCATCTGCGGAGGGGCGTCATGGTCGGCAGCGTTCGGGTCGACGTCGACTCTGTCAAGCGTGACGTCGTGATTATTTAAACGAAATCAAAATACGACGTAAAGCAAACACCACACGACGACAAGGCAGGGACAGCGCGTCGCAAACGCACGCTTTGTCGAAACCAAGTTCATTTGTGGCCTGGGTTTGTTTATTCGGTCATAGTCCGAATTTTTTCTGAAATGACCGAAGAAATTAAGTCAATTCGGTCATAATGTCCGAAAATGTAGACTAGTGAATACTGTTACGTCGAGTTTTAATACTTTTACGGGACAAATGACCGAGATGTCACATCGAAAAAACTCAGTTTGTGGCTGCTGCTGGCAAAGTGTGCATTTTTACCATTGCTCCCCAGCTCGTGGATCTCATTGGCTCCTGTACTTGCAACTTTTGACGTTAAGCATCCGTGGTATGTACGACTGGCGGTTTTCAAACTGCTTTTCCACCCTGCTTTGTAGGAGGAAACATTTTTTGCCCAGTCATCTCGATACAACCTCAAATTTTTTGCCCAGTCATCCCGATACAACTTCGTCAAACGTGTTGTCACGCGCATCACGTGAAGTTAAAACCGATCGCTGAAAAAACATTGCTGTCGGCTATTTCCGCAATTTCCAAAGATTGTTTGTGATTCTAATTTCGCTCGTTAGCATATTGCTTCTCGGTCTTGAACACTTGCTCGAAGTGTCGATCCTGGTCTTGGATAGTTGGACAAGATTTCTGTTTTGGCCTCAACTACCGCCAGTGATTTGTACAAAAAACCCAACGGGTGAATGCCTGTGAAAGAAGCACTGGCGCACCGGAACGATGCGGAAAATCGAGCTTTTTCCGGTGGAATTTACTCTCACCACAATCATTTCGACGAGAAAACAGCAAAGGTCAAGTTCTAACTTCCAATATCTACTGATTCCACTCAAATTACCCGATGGAGGATATTTCGCTGGTAGTGAATTTGCATCTCTTAACGTCTTTTAGACACGCCGCAAAAAAAACTTACAAAAGGTAGATTTTGAAAATTTAGCGTCGAAAGGCGCAGAAATTTAAAACTCAAAACCACTGACGTACGAAAAGTAAAGAAGCATTATGATGTGCAGCTCAAACACAACTAAATAAAGTTTCGTAGGCCTAGAGAAGACTCTGCGAACTCTCGTGTTGCGCGCCACTGTACGGTGTTTTGAGTGACCGAAACGGTCTCTGAAACTTGTCCAACTGTATCTCGAAATGCAGTAGAATCTCGCTGTATAACCACCACCAAAATGCACGGAAACCTCGCTTCACGACCAACTCGATATTTAAATACAATAGTTGCGGTTTGTTTGAAATGTCTTCGGGGTCAACAAGGTCAAACCTTGAAAAAAAACATGCACTACACCGCTGCCTTCTGAAGGCTTGTGCGAGAAGAGACCGCTCAGGACGCAGTTCATCGTTCGCGCGGCGACCGATCGCTCACAGCACAATAGAAACACACGCTCACAGCACAATAGAAAAACACGCTCGCGGCACAATAGAAAAACACGCTCACGCACACAGCACAATGATAACACACGCTCTTGTTGCCATTGGCGAGAACCTTAACCGTGCAACAGGACGTTGCTATCTGAGATCCGGCGGGCTATCTGCTGCCTTCGGCTTGATGATAAGTTACCAAAACATAAAGAAAAAAAAACACCCACTTAATCTTGAGCCACGTCAGCATCTGCGTCGTTCCTCCGCCCAGTACCCACACAGTGACGAACACGATGAGGAGGGTTGTGGTAAAGACCATCTGCTCTTCGGGGTTGCAGGTCTCTCTGATCGCGAGTGCGAACGCAATCGCGCCTCGAAGACCTTCAAAGAACTTTTCAGTTCACACCAATACTAACACGTTAAGCTGTGGTTGCCTTTTTGTCGTTTAACCAACCGCTGGCACCAAACAATTCATGCTTTTCTTCAAACATACATAGTTTCGCGTCGCGATATGCAAATAAGAAATATGAGCGTTCACCTTCGTTTCGTGGAAAAAATAAGCAAGAGAAAACTCGACGAACAGGCCGGATAACCCATTGCCAGCGGCCACAACTACGCTCACCGAAGCGACAACCGATCGCTTTAAACAAAGCACAACTAGTGGGATCCTATCCAGGGGAGGGGGCAACCGGGCAATTGTTCCCCCGAACTTTTCAAAGACACGTTTCGTTGTTAGGCACACAAAAAGCTACAATCATTTTGCGCGCCCCCTCGAAAATACCAGCTGGTTGCGGCCTTGACCCCATCTTTGCGGCTCTCTTCCTTGCCAGAAAATCGCTTACCGGCGAACATCATCATGTGCTGGATGTTGGACGGGATCTTGCGCTTCCTTCCCAGGTTGAGGAGGAAAGACAGGGGGTAGACGTTGCAGGCGCGTGACACGACGAGCGCGATCTGGTGAAGCGGCGTGATGTAAGGGCGAACAACCGGCGATCAGGGGGAACAAGCAGCAGCGCGGCGTGCGCTTTTTTCGCCAGTCACCTCAGGCAGCGCAGGCGCTTCAGTGAAATGGCCACCGGTGTTTCACTTACAAAAAACAGTTCAGTATAAAAAAAAGTCGAGCTGTTAATGCTGGCGGTTACACCAGACAGCAGCAACATAATCGAAAAGGCTGACCGAGCAGCATCTGGTTTTTGCGAAATGGTCGCTGTTCGCGATTTCAACGCGGTATTCGGGTTATTGAAACTGCCTTATTCATTCTTGCTGGACGAAGACGCCAAGGGTAATACCACTGACCATCGTCTAGAGCAGTGGTTCTTAACCTTTTCTCTGCCACGCCTCCCTTGTCGTTTGTTTCAAGCCTTCCTGGCTATAAATAAGCTGTAAAAGCAAATGTAATGTTTGGTACAGTTATTGATCAAACTTTTAATGTTGTACAACGCTCAAGCGATCGCGCCCCCCCGGTTAAGAACCACTCGTCTAGAGATCAACGACACTCTGCGCGGATGTTACGAATCTGATTATCGTCGGACAAAAAGGATACAAATGCACCGATGACGAAAATGGCATTGAACTTGTGGTGGCCGTAGGTGAACATGGAAATGCCCATGTAGCTGAAAATGAAATTCTCGGCGAGAAAGTTGAGAAGTTCGAAGACCTGACGCGTTCGCGCTTTCGACTCCGCCGACAGGTTGTTGTACGTGTAATGCGCCTGAAAAGGACGATAGTTTGCATTTTAACACCGCTGCTCTGAACAAAGAAGTATTGTGGTACTTTTAAAAAGTACGCAAAAAGTTTTTGGTCCCCTAAACCGGTCTGCAATAAAAATAATGAAACAGTTCTGCTGCGTACCTTCAAAGGCACTCGAAGTAATCTGAAAATTCATGTTTAATGTCGAG
>JGI24158J21664_10010669_pt1 | contig 12253 bp, 9 predicted proteins | sample Ectturendosymbi3_FD_21664 | JGI IMG/M metagenome (IMG submission 21664) | reverse complement strand
ATGTGTGGTTGTAATTTGAAATAAATAGCTTTTTAATCAAAGTCACAATTGAAATTTTCATGGGTACACATCTTTTTGGGTCACCCTGTATCTGAAAAAAGTAGTACAACCATGCAATTTGATGCATTGCCGCCCTTGCTAAGGATGCTTTGTTCAGTAAAAGAGATGAAGGTAACGATGCAGTGCTTCATCTCTCAGGTCACTTAACATACATTTGTATGCTCCCTCAAAAAGTTCCCATCAGATCCATGCAGCACGTTTTAGTGACCAATACGAAACGTCTAGGTCAGGGGTGCACAAATGCGGTCGCGCCGCGCGACCAAAAACGTGGAGTTGCTGCGCGCTACTAACATTCACAGAAAATTTTGCACCCCTGGTCTGGTTACAAGATTTTGATAAATGCGCTTTTTGTAATTTCACTCTTTGGATGACCCACTCCTTGGATGTCCGGGGCCGTCGCCTCGTTCATGGCCCTTCTGCACATCCCTGGTAACAACATTGTGTAAGTTTTATTGCTGCTCTAAAAGCATGCGCAATATAGCATTCTGCATGCACTGTGAACGCTGGATTCCCACTGTGACGCAACTATAAAATGATAAGGAAGTCGGGAAGTTGCAACCCTGGTTTTCTGAAAGCGTTGTGACGCAGCCGTGAGTCAAACTACAATGACAAGCGGGCGCCTGGAGGAAGAAACTCCGCCTTGACACAACACTTAGGACTAGGTTCGTAATTGATCGCTTTGCGAACCTTGGTGATCTTGATGAGATTTCGCAATGACTTTCGACATTTTGTGAATTGTAATTATCAGCATCCGCTGACATTTGACATTTTGTAATTAGTACGTAACATTCCGACCTCAATTTGGCGCCCCCAAAGTGCTGCGCCCGGGGGCAGATGTTCCCCCTTGCCCCCCCTCGTTACGTCACTGAGTATATGTCTTCTCCGTGTAGACCTGTCTATGAACATTGCGAAGTGCTTGCTAGGAACTTTGACTGTGTGGTTCGTATTCAGGAAATGATGAAGCTGCATGGTCAAGAACCAGTGTCCTTTGCCGACGTGAAGGATGAGATCTTCGACATGGTTAAGCCACAAGATCCACTGAGAATTACACTGCAGGTATTTAAAGCATTGTCACTTGGAAAATAATAACAAAAATATCGATTCATTCCACAAGACTTGCATTGTTGGAGGGCATTCATTTGTTCTTAGGCGTGAGCTAGTGACATCATGCCTTTTGGTGAGCAGATTAATGTGTTTGATGTCTTTGCTTCAATTCCAGAACTTGCTGCTGAATTTGTTGAAACATCGGATGCACACTCACGTTTAATTTGTTGATGTCAAAAGCTTTTCAAGTAAAATTCGGTTTTTCCGGATCAGGCCTGGCGTCATCAAGATAGTGAAATAACAGTCAAAATCACCCAAATTGAACATATGAACGACCCAAACAATACAATTCCCCGGAAATAAAAACAGATTTGTTGATGTATTTGCACTGGCAAATCAGACGTAGTAACCGGCATATCCAGTCAGTGATGAAGAGCCTGAGTTCGCAGATTCTAAATTACTTGGCTGTGAAGAAATCTGCGATTGTGAAATGTCGCAGACTGGTCCATAAATAAGCAATCTATTTGTAAAAGAATTGTACCCTGTGCCAGGACATGAACAGCAAAGCCCACAGCGGCATTGTGTAGAGCTTGCAGTGACTCGATGATAAACTCCTCTGTCCATCCATTCTATCTTTTCCACCAACCGCGATCAAGTAATTTCAGAAACAAGTTGAAAATAATTAAGTTGCAAGACAGAACAGAACATGGGTCGATAGAAAAAGCAAACTGGTGTTTAAATTTCTATTTTGAGAAAACTAAAGCTTTGTTTGGGGGCTGAGCCCCGAAAAGGCCCCCGAGGCGATGTGACTGAAACTGGCGCGGAGCAACTGGCGGAACAATCCGGATTGCGAGATGTAAAATAAGCACATTTTATCCGGAATCAGTGAAGATTCTGATTATATCCAACGTTTTTTTATGACGAAAAACGTTAGAAATCATTCGTACCATCAATTTATCCGGATTCAACAAATCCGTAATAAACGGAGTTTACTGTATTCTGAAGGCGATTAAAAATTATGGGTCTCCAGTAGTTTTTAAACGCTATTAATTGTTCCCAAAAATAGAAAGACATCCGAAATGACAGAAAGAAATCTAAGCAAAAAAGTTGATAATTATAAGCTCTTTTCGATCCTTCTGTTGTAGGATCTTATAAACAGCGGTCAAGGCGAAACTGTGACGAGCATTTTGATCGACCTGAACGGTTTCTGGACGTATGAGAACCGCGAAGTCTTGGTTGTTGATTCGGGGATTGACGATGACGTGTGACCTTACGTTTTGTTTGTTTTTCTTTTTGTACGATTACGTCTAAATTCCGTTTTGTTTGCCTTTTTTGTACTAGATTTGCGAGTTTTATTTCGATATGCGTGGGTCGTCTCCTTGTATGTGGCGCAACCAGATCAGTGTGTATTTTGTGTCCGAGTGAGACCAAACATGTCGAGAAAGGACACTTTTTGCAAGTTTACTGAAGTTCAGTTTCATTGTTAACATAGAAGTCTGCGAAAGCGTAATGGTGACCTCATGAAAAGAGGTCCTTGACTAAGACGAAGCATCAAAATAGCAAATCTACTGTGATGTTGACCGTCTGAACTACAACCTTTCCAAATTTATATTCGATATTCCAGGGGAACTTTACATATTCCACATACTAACGTTGCAATCTCATTCAGCTGTTATTCCAAGCAGGGGCGTAACGAGGGGGGCAAGGGGATACAATTCCCCGGGCGCCAAATCATCGCGCGTGGGCGCCGAAAAGTCCAACAATGTCACAAGTACTTAAATTACAGGATATTTGCTTCAGAAAAACTTCAGGTTTGAACATTGGGGTGCCGAACTTGCTTCTTGCCCCGGGCGCCATCTAACCTCGTTACGCCTCTGACCCAAGAACACGATAGCGATCGCCGACTTTGCTTTGTAAGGACGCGACTCCTGTGGAATGTTTCGCAGCAAGGATTCAAAGTCTGGTTTATTTTCTGTATCTCGACTCGAGTCACATTATCGGAATGTGAGCCTTTGGTAAGTAGGCCAAGAAGCAGGCAAACGAGCCTAGATTTGATTGAATTGCGTTCATAAATGGGACGTTGACGTTAAAGGATCAAAAGATGATCGCGACTCGAGCAACACAAGAAGCTCGATTCGGAAAAATTGTGAATGGTTCGGACGCGTGACATCAATTAGAATCGCGAAATGATTGCAGGTTCGAGCTCTAAGTTCAAATTCATTTTGAATGTAGAGGAATCGTTAACGTGACCAGAATTCTAGTGAGCAGGTTTTTCACCACTAATGGAACAAACCCCAAATGAATATGAAGTTTTTCAAGGAGTTAATGTTCTCTGACTGGACGCGAAAAAGCGACATGCTTGCATGAAAACCTTCATTACGAAACGCTCCAGCTTTCGACGGCTATCGCTTCTGTACAAACCCAGTGATCATAGAGTTGATAGCAGAGTCATGTCGCATTTAAGTTTGCTGAGGAATGACCATAACTGTCAGCATCTCCGACTCAGAGAAGCTTCTCTGTCATTTTGCTTGCAACTACACTAAGACATTTGCTTGATTTTAAGCGTGAAGCGGAACATTCCCGGTTTGGCTCCGCTTGCCGTTCGAACTTCCGACCGAGGAAGTGATTAAAGCCAATTGCTCGCTATCTGCGCCTTACCCGATTTGACCAAAGAAGCGCTTCTCTCGTCATTTCTGATCGAGGCATTTTGAGTTCCGACTTTCACATCAGGCATATTCATCTGATGCAGTTCCCTCTGACTTAGCCGAATTCCATGTAGTGGCACTTGTGTGACCACTACAAGCCAGTGACGTGCATTTGTTGGTTACGAACGTTAAATTATTTCGGATGCTGTGGTATCCATAGCTATGGACGACTAAAGTATCAACAAATGTAAGTCGAGTTACCACGAAATTTTCAATGTACTTCAAGCGTGAAAATAGCATGCAATGTAACCTATGCAGCTTCTATCGGGACCTGAATGAACTTGTGATTTTTTAAACATAAGGAAAGCACACTCACATTATTTACAATGAAGCCTTTAACGGTTTGAAGATGTGTTTTAAAATTTATGAAACTTCGTGCATGTTGCTGCAGGGGCTGGTTCAAAGTGCTTGTGATTAAGTTTGGGCAAAACGAGCAGAGACTCACTTAACGCCCGTGCGAGCCACTTCCAATAGCTAGGACGTTTTTAATCATAACTCCCACCAATAGTGCTAGAGACCTAATCGAACAATCACAAGATGCAGAAGTGTTCTCGTTCCAATTTTTGAAAATATTGGCCGCTTTTGGTCTAAACTCATGTGGGGCCGCGTAGTGTCATCGGGACCCGTGAAAAAAGTTCAAGTGCCAATTTACCCGTTTTTTCAAGAAATAAACTAGACCAAAATACGCATTATTTGAGGCATTGATTGGCTCTCTAACGTAATCGGTCGGCAAGTTGCGGCCAAAATTGGATTCTTTGAGCCAGTACAATGGCATTAAGCTTCTCGAAAACGTTTTTGCAACTTTAAGTTATGGCGATAATACTGCTGAGGTGGGATAAATGGCATGTAGAGAAACTATTACACGATATGAAGGCAAAATTTCGTTTTCTATCCCATCAACATGAAAATTTTCTTTAAACTGGCATCAGTATTTTCCTTGCGAGGTAACTTTAAAAAAATAGCTGTACTCTGCACAGATCGCGAAAGAAACGCACGCAAGCTACTTGAAAGAAAACCAATGTTATTTCGAATCGAAAATGGTTGCAAGGCGTTGCGTTGGAGACCCTAAATCAAGAACATGAGTTCAGCTTTGAGTACACTGCATATTGCTGAGGGATGCAGAACGCCCTCTGCACTGCACACCTCGATAAACGACGTTTATGCTGCTGACTGGCTGCCCTTCCAGGAAAAGAAATTAAATCCGCGTTGCGCACAACTTCTCTGCAATTTAGGTCGTGCTTCCCCGATGGTGGATCTAGATCGCACGAAACGTTGGAGTTCGTAAGAATGCTATTGTTTTTTTGACAAAACAGTACATTAACTTACGTGCTCAAATACCATTTATGATATGTCATCTGCTAGCACAGAGAGAAGTAAATCAAATTTGTCTCATTGCTAACCGGTTAATTTAAAATTTATTAGGTACGAACAGTTTATTTTTTTGTGCACCAGCTAATGTGCGAAGCATGGGCTGGAAAATAGGTCAGTCGTAGCCAGCGAATTAATTGTGGGAGGGAAATGCAGGGGACGTTGACATTCCACCTACTTGAAAAGCGACAGTTCCCTTTCAATTTTTGGCGCTACAAAATCACAGATTTTTAGTTTTCTGCAAAATTTTTCTTCAGAAGAAGTTCTTTCCTATCTTCAAAAGATTGGCACAGGGGTGTAACGAGGGGGGCAAGGGGATCACAATTGCCCGGGTGCCAAACCACTACAAGGGGCGCCGAAAAGTCCCAATAATGTTGCAAGTACTTTCTTCAACAGCACATTTGCTTCCGAAAGACTAGGTTCAAACATGGGGACGCCAAACTTGTTTCTTGCCCCGGGCGCCATCTAATCTCGTTACACCCCTGGATTGGCATGACGTTTTCAATAGAACTTCCCCCACTTCTGTTTCTGACTCTGTATCGGCTGCCATTGGATATATAGCTTTATCAGGGATATCTAGAAACACCCTGAGCATCAAGTCGCGATCTCTGTGCAACTCGGGAAACTCAGTGGCATGACCCGATTATGAAAAAGAAAACAACCTAATCTATTGCTGCTAGTAACGAAGAGATCAGTTCTGACGACTACGAAACTTTACAACCTTGGTAAATGAGCGTCAGCCGAATTCTAATTTCGTCTGTGAATTTGCTCTTTTCATAAAGCACATTTCTATTCTAATGTTTTGATTCTCGCTCGTTTTTCACACCCTCTTCATCTGGGAAAGGTCGCAGGGACAGCAGCCTTGGCAACCCGGCGGTAACAGTTCCGTAGACTCCACACCAGAACGGGACAAAGCCCGATCGCAGTTGTAATCACGACACTTGAGGTCCTTGCCTGGCTCATCTGTGGACTGCTTATTTGTATGTGCAGCCAACAAGACTCGCCGCCTCAGTCTGGTCTGGTCCTGTTGTTGAAGCATCAGGTAGAATGAGGTCACAGTTACGCTCAAGCGCATACAACCACGTCATACATATATACACACACGGGTTCATGCACTGGCATTATGCACGAATATCATCAACAGATCCGAAGAAAGATCGATTTAAAAACTGGAAGCTCCCGGTTTGTAGGAACGGAACGATAAAACAATACTGTGTTTACTCTCTTTATTAATCAATCTTTTTGTTCTGCCTTCCGTCACTCGTACAACCCCAAGCAGGCTCGTAGTCAGAAATTTTAATAGGGGGTAAACAACAACCAGTCTCAACATGTAAATATTTCATGCTCCTTGTTTTCAAAGCATCATCCATAAAACTTGCAGTTCTCTGGCGTTTGTTTCCTGAACAACTGTGTTCAGATTTGAGCCGGCAAAATAGAAGATTGCTTTCATTGAATTGATCAGTTTTAAAAGTGTTTTTAGTGAAATCCTCGCATTGCTGTATTGACCTCGGGAAAGCCATCAAACTTCAGTATGGTATAGCAAACCTCTGAACTGAGATTCTGTTTCATCATAAAGCACTTTGAATATTCTGTGGTTAACTGAACGTCTGCGAATTAAGTTAACAACCTTCGATGGTGTGTCTTGTATTTCAGTTCGTTTGGTAAGGTTTTGCTTGCCAATGCATAACAATGTACAACATATAGGTCGTACAAACTGAACCAATTGCTCCCAAAGCATATTGTTTACCTCAGAAAAAGAGTTCACGGTATCAAAGTCATCCTTTGAAGCTCATTCAGTCAGCACTTCCAGACATCTCCGAAATTGTTAAGTGTCTCGCTTGCCTGTTTGTCAACAACCAGTTCTGTCATACGTAGACGTCGCAGTCTGAACAATTTCTTACCCTTGTGCAAAGGCGTACACAATGGGGAGTTTGAGGTAAAACCTCCCGTTGAGCTTGATATGTTACAAAAACTTCATTACCGGAGCAAAGGAGATTAATTGTCTTCTCATACTTTTTGCTTATTTAATTTGTCAACTTAATGCAAATACCACGGAATGAATTTGCATGCAAATTTCAAAGAACATTGCACATGGGCCAAAAAGTGTTGATCAGGTTTTGGTGGGAATCTGGGTTATCGCCTGCATCCAGAAACCATCTCACCACTTTTTTCAGACCTTTAGTCCACTACTACGCATGTTTAAGATTGTGTTCCGCAATTGTCCACTTTATCCGAAACAATTGTCTTTGTTTTGTCATCTATGGCTGAGCAGCGCAAGTGCTGACCGCAATGGCTACATCGCCAATTTCTCTAGCATGATAAAACTGTTGTACGAGCTCAAAAACAGCAGTTGTTAACATAGAAGCATTCAGGCATTTGATACTGTCTCAGCGGGGAAAAAGGAAAACTAAACGTTTGCTGGACTTCTATAGATAACAAAAAATCGAAAGTTTTCTTGTGTATTTTACGCGCATTCTCAATTCTTGTGTAGCTTAGCTTTCGATCTTGCAAACCGTGGTGTGTCAGACAGTCCAACCGAACAATCTCTGTGCTCCACTGCTGGTAATCGACAAGACATTAGAGCCGCCTCATTTTGCACTTGGAAATTGCTCTGACGCAGTGATGAGCGTGTTCTACTGCCCTGTTTTAACGAGCAGCCTGATATTTTTGCAGTTATGAACTGTTGTGTCGTAGCGTTGAGTTTATTTTCCTCCGATATCCTAACATGGAGTGGTGGTAGTTTATATTCAGTGCAATGACATAAATTAAGAGGCCTGTAGAGGAATACGCATATTATGTCAACAAACTTTGCCAAAACGTTGGTTTGGAATACAGTGGTGTAGGAGGCGGGGTGCAGTGCAAGGGATGCAAGCTCACCCCCAAAAAGTTTTGATTTGGTGAAAATCCCTTAAAATCCGGGCAAATTCTGTGGAAATTTGGGTAAAATGTGTGAAAACCTTTGCAAAACCGCTTGATGTGCATTGATATCAAAATCAAAGTGCAGACATTTTTCCCTCAAAAATTTGCAAAATTACGCAAAAATCCTTCGCACCCCCAAAATTTGCCTGCTCTTACACCTATGCATGAATATGACGTCAAATTGTGACGTCACAAATAGCGCACACCAAATACAAATGACCACCATATGCCACTGAATGAACCCACCCATGAGAATTTTCTGCTTACGCCACTGCCCTTGTGTATACGGAACTTTCTCTTGAGCAAGTGTGAGCACAGCTTCGTATGAAGCTTGCATTGATGGCCTTCCAGGAGGAAAAAATCCCAACATAGGGAGCAGTGGCGTAGCCAGCCTAAAAATTTAGGGGGGCAAGTTTTTATTTTAGGATGACAATAGCACTTTGTTTGGAATATCGCCTCTCAAAGCACAAAATGACTTAGACATTTTAAAATTTTTTTGGGGAGCATGGCCCGGTTAGTCCCCCCTGGCTACGCCTATGATAGGGAGCAGTCCTTCATCAAATCGAGTTCTCTTCCCGCGCAACAATGAGTTTTCACTGTGCAATACATCTCTTATTCTGAAATGCAATACTCAATATACCCTCACGATCTAATCGTCATCCCCCGGAAGGTATTTAGGTTAAGTTTAATTTATTTAAGAACCCCTGCTTTAGGGAGTTTAGCGGGACTACTAATCAAGTCATTCTGTTCCTACTTAGAAGTGTGTGGCCTATTGTAAAGACTATCGCAGTATACTGCGATGTGCACGTTTTTTCCATGTTCTTTCTAACTGTCCAAATCGTTTTTTCGGTTTCACATCGCACTCTGCTGCGTCCTATGAAAGATCAACAGCTTACCAGCCGTGTAATAGGATCAAGACAATTGCAAACGCGATTACCAAATTGCAGATTATGTGGTATATAAACAGTCAAATTCCCGAAGACAGATCAACGCACTCATCCATGAGAATTACTGGCGGAAACGAACAAAATAAATCCATTGGTTGGAAAAAAATTGTGGCCTTGTATAACCAGATCAGAAAAACGCTTTTAAATTACAGTAAAATTGTGTTAATCGCTAAACCCAAAAACTGCTCGTTAGTTACGCTTCCGCCACTGGGCACCACGTTTAACCTGTTTCGGACGCTATGCGTCTGAATACTTGGAAACGATGAGGGCGGTGTGGACATCGCAACACAATCTATTTTGAAAACGGTGTCAATTTCCAAGGCTTCTACATCATGGAAAACAGAGGTGGGAAAACTGCAGCCCGCTTGCCACGGCTGTGCTTGGGCCGATTGCTTCAATCCCACCCCGCGCTACGCCTGATAAACCTACGAAAGCTGACACTTGCCATGCTTGCGTAGCGCTGGAGCGGGGCCAACAAATTTTGTGAGCGTGGGGTACGTTGCTGACGAAAATTAAAATTTTCATTTAAGCATAATTCGTTCTGGAATCGTAACAGTGGTCATTGTCTTCGCTATGTGGTTTGGTCTTTNCAACAGCAGCTAGTTCAAGCAGACAGGGCTGTTTTCTCCTTCAGTTGCAAGCGTTTCGTAGCCTACTTGAAATAGAAGTACATTGCTGTTTGAACAGTTACTGCCACTTGTCTTCTGAAAGTTCAGGTCGTAATTGCAGATGTTTGCTGCTGACCGTTATGCAATCTGATGAGGCAGCTCTTCATATTTGCTTATAGGCCTCAGAATTTACAATTGACCATCCCAGTGGCCGGAAAAATATGCTCATCATTGAAAAATTGATATACCTGCACTAGCCTAACGGCGCAAACCATCTTGGAATCATGAAACCTAGCTTTAGTTCAAGTGTGGGATTTTCCACAGAAAAATGGTGAGCTCACCAAAAAAATTTGGATTTTTTAAAGCAGTCTGGCCCTGGTCTTGCACGGCCTAGTAAAAAATTCCTCACGGACCGGCACTGGGCTGCGGCTGTGTTTGCCGACCACTGATGTAATCAATTCTCCCTGTTTTTCAACGCAAACGCTCTCGGCTCACCAGCACGCAGTAAGACCTCAGGCATCAATGAAAATCTCGTCTTTATTGTATCTTGTAAAAATGACCCCCAGATACACCGATACAGTAGTTCTTCAAACGCCCATCGAAGCCAAGAGCGCATGCAGCACAACGAAAAAATGAGCTAATAAATTAAGGCTCGGCCGAAGAATTCGGAGTTGATGTCAACACGTAACCGTGCAGGGGCAAACATTAAATCTTCCCTAAAAACGAAACAGATGAAATCGATCAATCGTCTTGCACAGCAACCAGCGACTCGCCATTGATAATCGGAATAGTTAGAGCACCAGATTTTTGCGCAAACGGGTAAGTCCATCGCTTGCCGCTTCAAACCGACTTTCTTGAATGGACAGATTTCTGGGGGGTAATTGCCCGCTGAAAACGGCTCAGTTGCTTTTAGGGCTGGCGAAAGGAAGATATGAGATTGCGATCTATTGCCATATTACCGTCAAATGCTAAAATAATTTGTGAGAGGTTGACATACACACTAACCACGTTTCAATCCAGCACCACAGCAAACCACAACAAAACATCGAATAGCAAGAAATTAGAAGTAACCCCACCTTTTGCATCACTGCTAAAATACAACCCCGTGCTGAAAACGCCACATGAAAGCGCTGAAACGTTTTCGCGTTTGTCTTTAACCGAGTAACAGCAATCAGCGATCTAGCGGTATGAAATGCGTATGGACATACTGCAACCAATATTCATTTAGACATGAATGTGATGTAAACATGAAATGATGGAATTTTGATGATTTCACAGTGTAACTTATACCAGGGGTCTCCAAACGTTTTTGCCAGAGGGACAGATAAGCTATATTACACAATAGTTGGAAGGCCGGACATCTTAATGAAATTGCTTACATGCCACCAAATCAATACATTTTTTGCAAACGTATTATTTTTTCAATAATGACAAATAGCCTTCGTGGGTCGGATTTGGCCGGCGGGCCGTAGTTTGGAGACCCCTGACTTATACGATAAGTCGCAATTGGTTTGATCACTTGCAAAGGTCACCAACGATGGCACTTTATTAGGTAGTCTGTTGCGAAATGCGTAGAAATGAAGGAAACCGCAGTCATAAAACTGCCGTGGAATCAACCCAGACAACCGGCACTCACCTATTCGAACTTCCTTCGATATCTAACTATGGCGGAAGAACGGATATAATGCCTGGTTGCCTTAAGTATCATGAAATGCTTTACGGAAACCTTGTACTTTTCCTCTACACTGATTCCAAAAGCGCATTGAAATCCCCGCACGAATGACGTTATTTTGATGACGTGACTAAGCAACATCCAAGACCCAAAACAGAAACGCATTATATTTTGCGTTGACTAGAAACGCTGCTTGTAATTCTGAAAAGATAAAACTTAACACAACGTAAACATAAGATTTGTGTCAGGAAATGTGAAAAAACGCAACAGTTAAAAGCAAACACAATGAATCAGTAGCTTTCATTATCGTCACAGGTCACACAATCTAAACCGCCTCCAACACCACAGACACAGGCAAGTACAACTGGCCTTGAAGTCACGCAAAGCGCGTCGACTAAATTTCTTAGTCACAGGGCAGCGTCAAAGCTTCAGAGGCCTACAGTGAAGTCATAGTTCTTCTGTTCAGTTTTGAAAAATATAACAAAAATATTATATTGGTCTAGAGCAGGGGTACATTTTCATATTTGAAGGAGTACATTTAAGGTTAGCAATACAGGGGAAAAATTGTTCATAAATTATTTATTTCCAAACATTTATACATACATCAGTGCATATTATTATTAGAACGGGGTACATGGCCAGGAAAGGTTGGGAACCCCTGCGCTAGACCCAAAACTTCTTCCACGTAACAACGCACCGCGTGCGATGTTATCTTCCAATCGGAAGGAATTTATCAGCAGCCTGAATGTCACGTCATGGGTTTGAGCAGCGTGATTCAACCGCTTTCGCAAGCTCCGGTCATGGCGTTAAGAACGGCGTATCAGGTTGTGAATGCATAGTAACGCCAGTAACTCCCGAAACTAGAAGCCTAGATATCCTGCACGAGCTTCCAAGTCCTTAGCACAGACTCAGCTGCCGGTTCCCGCGAAA
>JGI24158J21664_10010666_pt1 | contig 12254 bp, 8 predicted proteins | sample Ectturendosymbi3_FD_21664 | JGI IMG/M metagenome (IMG submission 21664) | reverse complement strand
TTTCCAAGTTTTGTCTCCTGCCATACTGTTCCAAGTCATTGAAATCAGAGTCAAGAGAGGATATTTGTTCTTCTAGTGACCTATTTTTTTCTTCTAGTGACCTAACGGCACATCATTGCATCACCTGACAACTAGGCATTGGCAACAAATAATTCCTGGCATGCGTCATGCTATTTTTCAATGTTCAGTGGATATTTTCAACAAGTGCCACAAGCTGCAGCGTGGTCATTACGTGGGCTTATCAATATTAGCAATTTTAAATTTAGGCGGTTGAAATGAAGAACTCGGGAAAGTTAACTTTGCTCAGGTTCAGTAGAACTGCTGCTTTTTTGTATAGGCTAACGTAATGGTGTCGGAAAATGATATTCTTGAAGCGAGATAGCAGAGTTGTCATTTTAGCTGATTTGCTGCCAAACCTAGCAAGATTTTTTCACTGTTAGCTGCAAAATTTTCAATCTAGCAGTGAGCTGATATTCTAGAAGAATTTTGAAAACCGTTTGGCAGGTTTAGCTGGTAACAAATTACTGGCAAAAATGTTTCAACAATTTTTGGAGAGGAAAACCTTTCATCTTCTTCATCATAAAAAATGTATCTTCTTCTAAACGCTTTAAATTGGGCAAAACCAGAACGAGGAACCTCCAGCTGCCTTCAATCATTTGGAATTTTTATTATGGCGCAATGAAGCTGCTTCAGTGCTTCAAGCAGATAATTACGTCGTAATAATAAGTAATTAGATGGCTTGGTAAAGCCTTAAATCAGGGGTGGGCAATTAATTTGTCTCGGGGAACACTTTGAGAAGGCTGCATTTAGCGGAGGGCCGTACCTTCTTATGGAAAGAGAAGTGGCCACTGAAAACGCAGTGGCGGGCCACATTTGGCCCGCGGGCCGCTATTTGCCCACCCCTGCCTTACATGATTTGCTTCTGTCACATGCTTAGTGAACGCGTTAACTTAAAAGATTACATCGGTAGGATATGTTTTTATCCCCCGACACATATGACATGTCCAACTGGTTCAGTTACGCCGGTGGCGGTAAGCAGTAACGCCTGAAAGCTTTGACATGTATGGTTTGACATTGTTATGGTATTTTTGAACCATAACATGAATATTATTTAATGTGTTAGGAGTTGGAAATTGTAAACTGAATTGAATGTATTGAAACTGTATGTGTAAGTTGTAATTAACAGTGATGAAGTATATGCACTAATTACATGATGAATTGCAGAAGGATTTAAAGAAACAAGCCATGGTGATCAATAATGTTCAAAGGTATTTCCCCGATGAAAAGCACCCTGCGACAACAGGAAACGGGGCAATACAACACGGCAATGCGAAGTGAAATGCTTAAGGTCGAAAGTTGAAACATGCAACGTCTCGATCCGAAATGAGGAAACTTTCTGCAGAAGAAACGGTCGGCAAATGGTCTGAAATAACGTTTCAAAGGAAGGACATGTAACGACCAAACTGTCCCGGACAATGACAAACTAAAGACATCATTTAAGGAAGAGTTCGATCGTGTCGACAAACAATCACAAGCAGCGAAATACTCCAGCTGCGAAGTCGTACGAGGGGAGGTTAAAGAAGATGGTACCACGGTGGTGAATAACTTCACTACTGAACAAAACTGTCGTTATCCTGTGCATAATAAATCAATTGTGGCGATTATGCACAGCGCGAAGTTATAACACGGCAAAACAAAGCTATGATAAGCCACCGTCAGTATATGCGTATATGTATTACAGTAATTGCGTATGTGTATATTGTATTGTATGTGTATATTGCAGTATTGTGTGTATATATCGCAATAATTGTCAGCAGGTGTACTAGAATTAATAGACCATAGCTAGCTAGTTAGAATCGCTATATTGTCAATTCCATCAGGAGAGAGTTTTGCTAGGAATTATTGACAATAACGGGTGCGAGCAATAAGGAAGTAATACCAAACCCATAGGTGACGTACGAATCTGCGCTAGCTCCCAAACAAAGCGGTCGGCGAACTATGAAGGGACAATACCAATGGGAAATTACCAGGAAGAATGTTCGAGAACTGTTACAGTAGTAAGATGGTTCATGAGATCGATTCCTCATTTTGGCGGGTAAAAAGATAATTACAGACGATATGCACCAGTGCGCATCTCTGAAGTTATTGAATTTTAAGGGAAGGGTCAAGAATGCGAGTAACATTACGCAGCCCAGTGAAATATGTGATTGACAGCTAGAATTGAAAAGGCATAGATGATTGACAGCTAGAGTTTTGGGAAGCATCATGATCTGACGAAAATCAGAAGCATAAGCCTTTATGGTAGTGAGTGCAAAGACTGGCGCCACAAACAGATGTTGTGCTGGAATATGACTTGACCATTGGACATAATAGGAAGTAAACTCATGAAAAGAGTGCCAGTGCAATGCCTTTGCAGCTGGTGGAGCATGTGACTAGTCTGAGAAACGACATGATTACAAGAAATGTTGTGGGGAGAAATTATAAAATGTCTGGTTGTAAAACAGAACAAAGTAAAAATTACAAGGCGCCATGATCTCAGGTCAATGACACAAACGGAAGGACCCAGAGAGCGAGAATCCAGGTGGTCAAGGGTATAAAGACCCCGGGTAGTGAGCCCAGAGTGTTCAGTTAACTCGAGGGTACTCCCGACAGCTCTCCTAGAGAGATCCAAATTACAGGGCAATGCTAATGCATTTCTGGCATTGAAGGCAATGAATAGGATGAAGGGATAGGATTATAGGACTTGGGTTTAGCAATGGTAAATCATGTTTAACTTTCTGGTGTATTGTAAAGATGATGTCCAAATGTATTGCAATTGTAATGATTTTTACGCTGGTTGTGTACAGAGTAATTAAAGCCGTTGGTTAACGAGAAATACAATGCTCTGAGTTTAAACCACCACACGACTCCAGAGAGTGTGTTAAAGCAATCTCTGTTAGTTACTGTGCTAGTGTTTTGTAAAACGACGTAGGGAAGATCAGAATATTACGGCAACCTGGCTAAGGGGGTGGCCTCAGATAGGTCCAAAAGGACTCACAACTTGCAGATTAATAGAAACGGAGTAATCAAATAAATTACATCAAAATTAATCTTACGCTAGTGGTTCGGCCAATCCGGGCATGGTCTGGACACTACAACATGTATGCTTGCAAGATTCAGAATTGGAAATTTGGCTCGGTGCTAACTACTGCCTGTCCTGCTGATTTAAGAAAAGCCTATTGCAAAGTTTGCAATAATGCAATCATAGATAGATTCTTCGCTTTCAATTGTTGTAAAAAAGATCGAAATAATACAGAAAATTTGTCAGAATGAACATCGTTCGGAGCTGTTACTACACTTCGGCGCAAAGATACCGTTCAAAATGCACCATGTTCGTTTAAGTAGAGCTCCAGCATCATAAACGTATTTCACTTTTTTTGTCAAAAGTGCCATGCAAAATTACTTTCTTTCACAACGTTCGAATGTCTTGCTATTTTTGCGCAACGTGATACGAGATTCGGACAATTTTTTCGCTTCTTTACTCTCACTTGAGGTCAAGCTTTTATGGCGTAATGCTTTTGCATGTGGCAAGGGTTGGGGCAGGTAGTTTTGTTGTGCTTGTATTTTTACATTCCTCAATATTAGCATTAGGTAGGGGGCATACAATCAAGCAGTTGCCCCGGGGCCCCGGCATCACAAGACCTCTGCACGCCCCTGAACTAGACCAAGTTTACATATCATGATGAAAGTTGCAAGCCAGCGCTTTTCAACAAGAGCCGGGTTTAGGCCTATTTCACCTATTTTATCTAAATGGTTCCCGGACATTAAGAGGGCCCCGTGCAAGTGTTGACAGAGTTAACGTTGATCTTTATACATTTTAAATTATTGTAAGCAAGTTTGAGGTGTGGAAAGGGCAGCACTTTATTGGCCGACCCTGGGCTGCACTTAGCCTGCTATGTGACTGTGTGGGACATAAGCGTATCCAGGAGGGCCAAAGGGGCCATGCCCCCCGAAATTTTTAGAAAATATAGACATTTTGTGCATTGAGAGGCATTTTTCTAAGCAAAATAGTGTTATTCGCCTGAAATCAAACATTTTGGCCTCCAAATTTTTTGCCCCCCCAAATTTTTGGGCTGGCTACGCCACTGGTGTGGGACTATCCTGGCTGACTAAATGCCTAACCTGGACATTTTGGTTGACTGGCCGGGACAAAGCCCTCAAAACCGGGACTGTCCCTTTGTACCCCAAAAATTTTTTCGTGCTCAGAGCATTTTTTATAAAAACATATAATGAAAACAAAAATATTGCATCCCTAAAAATGCATTTCTCCCACCAAACTTTAAAACCTGGCTACGCGCCTGCAGCACGTTGGTTGCAAGCTGGGATTCCTAAGCAATTTTCAAAAATTTCAGGTTTCTTAAACAAGGCTGTCTGCACGTTTTTTCGCAGGTCTGCCAACCTGTCTTCACCATAAAAAGCCAGACCTTGTCCCAAAAAAAGCCGGATAGTAGCTTTAAGGCATATACACATAAAACATGCATTACCAAATACAAAATAGACATTAAAACTCGTCAGAAACATCGATATAATACTACACTCTTCAAATATAATACTACACTCTTCTTCTACACTCTTTAGAAGCATTTTCGTTCCCTGAAATTACAATGTCGTACCTCGTTTCTTACCAACAACGGTGATCATTTTTAGAGCAACAGTAAAATCTTTGCAATATTCTGTGCACCCTGCATGATTATAGACTCTTTTCAGAACAGATTCGTAATGAATATGCAACTCATAAGACGTTTTTCCAGAGCCAAACCTTTTCGACTGAAAAAATCCAGAAAAAGCCAAAGTGTGTCTGGCAAACAGCGCGTCATTTCAAGGCAAGAGTGGCGTAGCCAGCCCAAATATTTGGGGGGGCAAAGTGTATGATTTTAGGCGAATAACACTATTTTAGTTGGAAAAAAATTCTCAAAGCACAAAATGACTATATTTTCCAAAAATTGGAGGGGCATAGCCACTTTTGACCCCTGGCTACGCCTACGCAAGGCAACTCAGTTGTTTTGAGTTTCTGAGATTTTTCCGACCAGTTTTGTTTTTTTTCTTACCTGCAAATACAACAAACAAAAAACTGTTTGAACTATAGACATTTTACTAAGCCATTTCTTTGCAAAATTCAAAGTCTCAAGACAAAACGCTGTGACCGAGACCTGCAGCCTTCGAGACCGAGACCAAGCCTCCAGAATCCATCACTGCTTATTAAGCAGGGTTTTGGGTTTATAAAGGGGGCTTTCATTACATGAATAGATGGAGTAATTCCGGACCGGACAATTTTGGGATTATTAAGCGGGTCGGGCTGTGGGCTTAATTACCGGGGACTACTGCACTTGCAGGTGATAAAGTGCTTTCACATTCCGCTTCTGTTATCAGACCACATGTTATTCATCGTAGAATAAATTCTTTCAACGAGAGCTTATGTACCAGGTGTAGGACTACACTAGCTGATTGAATGCGAACCCGGGACTTTTTGGCTGACTGACCGGGACGCCGGGACAAAGCCTTAAAACCGGAGCTCTCCCGGCTAAAACGGGACGTATGGTATGCCTAAACATTATACACTTGCATCTTTGAATTTTACGCTGTCTGTTTCTGAATACGTGACAACCAACGTTACAGTAAAGCCAGTTAGCCAACGTTTTTGTACGAAGCCAATCACGGCTGCACTGTGATCTCTCACGTGTGCAGCCGTTTGTAACGATGTCTTGCGACCTGGGGGGGTGGCACGGCCACGCTTTAGGTCCAATAGTTTAACTACTGTTAGTGGGTTCTCATTACTAGACCAGGGATCGTTATCACAGATAAATTCTGCTTAACAACCCATCTATCTAACTTATAAGTGACTTCTCCTAAAACTTCTTGGATCAATAAATCATCAGAAAGTGGTATTGTATATTTTATAATTTATTAAACAGTATTAAAACAAGCATAAAAAACACCAATGATACTTACCAATTTATAACAACCAATATGGTTCAAGCACTTCTCGACAAGAAACAACTCACACTTACATATATTTTGTTTTCTAGTACTACCTTCATAGTGTGCGATAAGGAGATCAACGATCTATTTAGAACGGCTCCCCCATTCAAGCATTTTTCACTATTAGCATAAGTTCTGTCTTTCTGATATTTCGCTCTATAGGTATATTGCAGCAAGCATATAAATATATCGTACGAACTCTCATATTTTTCGTAAAAGTTAATTACTTTCACATATTGCGTAACCAACTATTTTAGTCATAGAATCAAACCATCTATCTGACTCTTTCTGAACTGTTCACTGACTGACAATTCAAATCTGACTAGTCACGATTCTTTCTGAGAAAAAAGGTAGTCCTTATTCGTGCAGGAAATATCCATTAATCCACGTATGTCCACAGTTGTATTCATTCCAGCAGGTTTGTAATCCAGTGGTTTTTATGTGCATGGGCATCGAAAACCAATTGATAGAAATCAGCATTTTATAACAACAATTTTACGCAGAACATTAACACAAAGGTAGGAACAAGTGCGTTATCTTGTTCGACAGAGGTTCATTCGGACAAGCCTATTTTGCTGGTTTAGCCTGACAGGGATTTATCCGGACAAGCCAATACTGTTGTAGTCACTGTATTGACAACAGTCTTTTGTCGTGTCGACTGTACTACGACAGGGAGAGTCTTATTGAAAAGACTGACCTTATTCCCAAAATCAGCCGTATTTATAGTCGAATATTCTTTCAGAGTTTGTTAACACCTCTTTAATTCATGAGCTCTGATTGGTTGCCTTTTGTTAATGCTTTTTGTGATTGGTCAACTTGAATGGGTTCTGGAAGATTCTGGAGCTTGTTTGTGGTTAGGGTTCCCCCTTCTGAGCTCCAATTCGTGTTCCGTTGACGCATTTCCTGTCACATGCATTTCCTGTCATATGCTTTTGGTCATGTGCACTTCCTTAATCATGATTGTCCATTAGGTAATGTTCATGTGACTTTTTGTTTATGTTTCGCTGTGATTTATCTGGGGTGACTTGAGGTTATTGTCCTTGGATAACAGCTTACCATGTTCTATTTCCTTGGCAACGGGTTAACACCCAATTTGTATTGGTTGACACAGTCTGTCATTGCTGTTGCTTTCCTCAGGCTTCTTTGCTTTTTCCGTAGAGTTGAGTTTATATACAAGGATTAATAGTTCAGGCAAAACTTGCCTGTAACACGTTAAACTTCATTGTTTCAAGACAGTGACCTTTCTTACAGTAAACCACATTGGATAAATGTCGGACAGAGGCAGTTAACAATCTTTTGCGGTGTCTAGAAACTTGCAAAATGCTAAAAATCATTTTTGAAGTAAAAATTTATAAAAATATCAGAATCGGTGATACCACACCAAACTCTGTGTCAACATCAACATGGCTATGTGTAACACCTAACATGAAAAACTCTTCACACGAAACATGACAAACGTCACATTTAGTTTTGAAACCTCTCCAAATACAAACCCTAAGAGAAAAATGTGGGGGGACATGGCATATTATGTTTCCCCCGTCTAAAAGAGTGGGGGGACACGTCCCCTGTGTCCCCCACCAAATTGCGCCCATGTTCGAAGTCATATACACAAGGCAGCAGAACGCAATACTGCAGCCAGGATAAATTAACTGAAACCAATTCTTAATGCTTTCACAAATCTTTTGCTACTGGGACAACCAACAATCTGCTGAAAGTAATATAATCCAGTTCCATCTCCAACTGAAATGCATGAAAGATCAGTCTTCCCGTTTCTGCGACTGTGTCGTAGTTTCGAAATGAACTTTTAACACCACGACCGCGGTCTGACTAAATTTCACGCAGGATCCGAGCAACTATTAGTGTGTGTCGTCAAAAACAACTCTAGTTACCAGACCGTCAAAAACAACAGCCCAACTTTCCATGCATTTAGAACATATTGAATGCAGGCTAGAGGGTTTCTAATATATCGTTCAACATATTGCTGGCCGAGAGTTATCGACTGTATATGCCAACCAAACGAACTTGAACGGGATAGCAAAAAAGCTGGAGGGGCAAGCAGGGGCCAGGCAAAAATCTGGGGGGGCTATGGCCCACCCAGGCCCCCCCTAAGAACTGCCACTGACTCCAGACGGCACAAGAAGTTACTGAATCATTAATACTAAACAGCAATCCCAGCAGATGTAGCTTTGCTGCTTAAGCACGCAAATAATATCGTTTTCACGACATTTGTGCAGTAGGCGTGATCGTGATGCACGAGTAGATAAACTCAGGCCAAAAGAACGATTACTAAGAAAAGTTACGAGCGAAATTCAAATATAGGCTCTTTGCATTTAACAAAACCGAAAATATTTGTATTCAGTAGTGATTACTAAAATTGGCAGAAAGTCAAACTTGCAGAGAAATCATTAATGTGTTGCAGTTGACTGCATCGCCTTGAACTACTTAGGCATGCACAAGCGAAAGATGGCAATTCCGGGCATTAACTAACAGGAAAGCAACCAGCAGCAATAGAGCTCACTCACTGAGTTCACTCTACTACTACAAGGTTGCGCTATCATTATATTGGGATAAGTGAATTACGATAATTCGCTTGTGGTGACTATCACAGTGATTCGTTGCTTATGGGCACCATCTAGCGGTGACCATTTATTTACATGTGGCGCCATCTCCAGGCCGCCACAAATGATACTCAACGCAACATCGGAATATAGAGTTGTATTCTAGTATCTCTTTTGAATCATGACAATTTTTGAAACGAATATTTCATTTTCAAAAAATGTAATCATGGGGGCCTCCTTGGAAAGGAGGGCCCGGGGCAATTGCCCCCGTTGCACACACACACCCTAAACCGGCCCTGTGTGTGGTGCAATCAGTAATCACGTCGCCACATGGGCTTAGCTTAATAACAGTGGCAGAAATTTGTATTTGAAACAGATTTGGTTTTCGTATTTGCATCATGTTTTGCAATATGATTTTTGGATTGGATTTGAATCTGAAAAACTTAAATCACTTTATGGGTATCTGGAAATGACTCAAAGTAACAGTATGAGGACCACTGCAATGATCACGACATGCAAATACTACATTAAACCAAGATAAGGTGTCAATATATTGTGCCCTGTTCACCCCTCAGTAAAAATTAAAGTCTTAGGTCTACCTCTGTCTAAGTTGGGGAGATTTGATCCTTAAAATGTAGCATAGCACGACTAGACAGTCAAAACAAAAAATTTGCGCCAATCTTGATTATCACTGAAGCAAAAAATGCTCATTTCTTTGTGTGCAAACAAACTGGGTTTGTCCATCAGAGGCTCAGAGATTTTGTAAAAATGACTCTGACTCCAGACTCGAGTCATTGATTGTGACTCGACTCGAGTACTTCTGTGAAAAATGTTACTCAGGTCGAGTCGAGTCACCAAAAATCGAGACTCGGGTCGAGTCTTTGACTCGAGTCACGTTATCACGGGTAGTGATACACAAAACACAAGCATAATTTCAGAAAATTAGCAATGGCAAAAGAAAAAAATATTAATAATGATAAAGAGATGTTTCAAGAAAAAGACACTGCAACAACAAGAACCAAATAGGCACAGAACATCCAAACACACAGAACATTTACCAAAATCGGAGCATGATATGGTTTCTTGCGTTTTTCGGGGTGTTTTCCAGTGAATTAGGCCTTTACAATAGCCATCCACACCCGGATTCATAATCATTTCTCACATTTTTTCTGAGTTTTGGTTAGTGGGCCACATACAGGCCCCAGTAGGCCCCTTCCAGCTAAGTTTTTCCCTTGGCTCCAGCCTCTAGTTACGCCACTGAGCACACGTGGTACTGGAGCTGCTCATACATCCCTCGTAAAGACATGATTTCCCTGATTTTTTTGAAATCTTTGATTTTAGTCATAAAAACTTTTGGGAAAGCAAATTTCCAGTGATGTTCCCGAGTCATTTTTGTCGAGTCAGAGTCACAAGCCCTTCGAGTCAGAGTCATGACTTGGTCGAGTCGAGTCACAAAAACTGTCGAGTCACTTCGAGTCATTGGTTTGCAAGCTCGAGTCAATGTAGAGTCACATGAAATTTCACATTTTTCTATTACGTTTATTATGCTATAAAATGGCGACCGATGAGTTAAAAAATGGTGCCTAACATGCTATTAAATGGTGCCCAATAGGTTAGAAGCTGGTGCCNAATGTTGTTTCAACAAGTTTGATTGCAGGTTATTTATATCTAAGTTTTCTCAGTTTGCATTTCACTTGTCCGTTTCACTCTCAGTCATTTCAGAAAGTCTATCCCAACCTTGCTACAAGTATTGCAACCACTCAGTTAGTGTTGTGTTGAATGTGCGATTCGCCACGAACGGGATGAACGTGAAGAACAACACCCATATATCAGAGATGATCGGATAGTGGATTTTTACTATCAGATCCTATCCTGTTTTTGAAAAATGATATCCGATCCGAATCCTGCTTTGGTTAAAATCATACTATCCGTATCCGAAAACTATCCGAAAGTGTATTATGATGCACAACATAAATTTTTTGTANTGTCTATTTTGCCTTTTGAGGCAAGATAACTGCTGAAGTTATTTTGACTTTAGCTGAACACGATTGGCTGAAGTAGACACATGGCAAGTTTGAAACGCATGTCCTGCTTAGCTGACCATGACATCTGTAACAGCTCAGTCCCACATCCATGGACAAGTGTTGCAATGGCTTCAGGGCTGGCAAGCAGTTAGCAGCTTCTTATTTGAATTAAGTGAACTGCAGGCTAAACCCTAACTCTAAACACTGAACCACTAAACCTAGAACTTGACCCTAAACATTGACCATAAGCACTGATCATAAACCCTAACCATAAACTCTTAAATCCCAACCAATTGTCTCTGCGTATTGCTCTTGTCACATGACCACTTCAATCAATTGTGTTCAAATGAGGCAGAATAGTCCCAAACACAGGTTTTGCCTCATGAAGCAGAATAGGACACGACACTACCTGCCTGAATGCCTTGTGGCCCTGTTGCGGTCGAAAAGCCTGAGCGGCAAATGCGCAAAGCTTCACACTGTGGCAGCAAGCAACAATAGAGATCACAAGACCACTCTTGTCATCACCATTAGTAAGTACTATCAACTGTTCACTAGCTTCACAAGCATTATAAGAGATAACTCACTAAGATCACTCTATTATTGCTTGTTCGTGCCACATATATATGGGTGTTATTCTTCGCGCACATCACGTTATTGGTGAATCGCACATTCAACGCAGGGCCAACCGAGAGGTTGCAACACCACTTTGGGCCGGTTCATGCCCAACACCACTTTGGGCATGACCGGTTCCCTGTCATGCTTATAAACAGAAAGTTTGTCATATCTTGCAAGCTTGACATATTGCGTAACCTAAGTACTTTTCAGAGTCAACTGCATTAAAAAGCAAGCTGACGTTTTGCCACACAGTCCCATCGCCACGGAGGGGGGCTTTGTTGGGCTTAGCCCCTCCGAAACAAAGCTCCAAGCCCCCCCAAATTGAAATATGAAGCAATATAAAACAGGGATGTTTGTTGAAATTTCAGAANGTNAANCCCCACTGCACAAATGTAAAGCCCCTCTATTGAAGACTTTCTGGTGACGGTTCTGTTGGCANACCAAGCTTTTCATTAGCCATTTCTTTGGTAACAATGGTTAGATTTTAACGCCATCCATGAGTTCACATTCATAATTAATTCATTAATCCTACCCATTGTTGCACTTTAACCAAACCTACCTGTAACTACATAGCCATGCTAGTCTACAAACCAAAACAGCATTCAGAACAATACACTGGCTTAAAATATGTCATTTATATTGAAATGACCGAATAAAAATTCAGTCTAATAAGTCAATGTCACAAAACAACAATGTTGCATAAGCATATCGTGTTTAAAAAGCTACCTGGCCTCGTATCATCCAACAACCAGTCAATGCAGGCTCACGTAGAATAGGCGTGCAGACTGCAAATCCTGATGTAGACGACTGCAGACCACATTGAAAGAGCTAGAGTGCTCTAGCTAGTCTGGACTAGATCTCAGTAGGCCTACACTAACTAGCCTTAGTCCAGGTTCGCAGCAAACAACGTCCTTAAAGCAAACTGAAAGAGCCCTATGTTGACACACCAGGAACAGATTCATGCTAACAAATTTGGTGTGTCCAATTAGCTGATTAAGAGGGGGAATGAGATTAGGCTACACTACGATACAGAGATTAC
>JGI24158J21664_10010664_pt1 | contig 12256 bp, 2 predicted proteins | sample Ectturendosymbi3_FD_21664 | JGI IMG/M metagenome (IMG submission 21664) | reverse complement strand
CCTTTTTTATCCAGCAAAGACCTGAGTGTCGAAATCACAACAGAGCTTTGAAGAAATGGATCAAACCATCCTAATTCTTTAGGCAAGCTCTCCAAAAAAAGGCTGTGTTTTTCGGGAGGTAGTTTTAAGAACAATTCAGTCATCACAGGAACAGGGATCGTGATGCTATCATTAACAAGTCTCTTCAAAGAATGCAATACGTGCTTCACATCAAGATCTTCACTAAATGTCATTGCAACAAGTTTTCTAAGTCTACGATTTGGCATCACAGCAGCAGAGGGCATGACTCCAATTGCCAGCAACTCTCGAGACAACAACTGCTGCAGCCCAGAGTTTATTTTAGACCCTTCTATCATGTGTTCTTCAAGAATCTGAAGTGCCCCATCAGCCTGGCCATTCTGAGCTAAACTGTAAACAACATTTCGCACAAATATCATCTTTGAAAAGTTTTTATCACCGTGAAAGTGCTTAAGTATGATCTTAAATTTATCCAAGAGCTGTCCTTTTTGGGACAGCTTTGAAATCAGAAAATCCATCATGCTCTTTGAAGGATTTGAAAATGCATACTTCTTGAGGAGTTCTTGCGCTTTATCTGGTTTATCAGCAAGTAGAAATGATAAATAAAGAGTAAAAACCGCATCTTTTCTAGATTCTTTCCCAGATAAGCAATCCAAAATTAAGGTCTCAATCTCAGTTGACCAGTTTTGCAAATATTCAGCAGGAATTAGAGTGACATCTTGCTTTAGAGGGCCTGGCAAAGATTCAATATATCTTTGCAACTGATGATAATTACCAGTTTTAACATAATGCCAAAAAAGTAAAGAAAAGTGTGATTGCTCAAGGTTGTGTGTATCAACTTCAAGGTTTTCCACCCAGGATGCAAACTTTTTTTCATCTATATGATACTGCATATCTCTCAATAAGCTTTTTACCTCACAAATATTTTTAATCCATCTTAAGTCTTTGCTCTTTAGCCTAATGGCTTTAAAATAGGCAAACTGCAGGTGCCTGTCAAAATATTGTTGGGGAAATGAAGCACCTGTGTTCCAGAACAAATCCAAAGCAAAGTCGATTTCAAGCCGAGAACAATTGTAAAATTCTTCAACAACAGCAAGGTCAAAAGCAAAATGAAGTGCATACAATTCTTTCAGTAATTTTTTAAGTTGGATGAACTTAGGAAGAAGCAATGGGTGTCTAATGGTTTCTTTCAACAGACACATTGTAACAAATCTTTCCATTGTATGCTTATCTGCAACATCTTTCCAAAGTTCAATGAAAGACTTGGCACAATCTTTAGGACTACACTCTGAGGTCATAAAGTATTTTTTCGCTATTTCAGTTGTCTGCTTCACAGTCTCATTGAGCAAACGTTTCTCTGTCTCTTCAGTAAGCTGATCATGACCTGATCCTGGGAGCAGACAGTCATTTTCCAACATATCATCATTGCTAAATACAAGCCCATGAAGTGCAAATTCATTTAACAGTTCTTTTTTGGCTTTCAAGGGCTTGCTTGAAAAAAGTGGAAAGATCATATGAGGTTTTATTTCAATCCCTCTGGATTTTAGTTCATACACTAAGGATTTAGATAATGGAGACTGATAATGCAGTAGCTGTTCCAAAGCAATGTAATGCAGGTCAGTGTTATGGTGGTAGCTTTGCAAATAAAAGGTGCTTTTCAAAATTTCACTGACATCTTCAGCTTTCTGTATCAAATGCCATAGGTAGCATTTGGCAGAAAACAAAAATTTTCCATCAAACCTCTGTTTACATCTTCCATACAGGTCATGCAGTAACTCATGCACACCGTCAAACTCAAAATAATCAAGCTGTTGGGCAGCAAATAATATTTCAGCACATGACAGTTCACCAGAGAGCATACCAAGTGTTCCAGATTTCTCTACAGCAGAAAATGTTTTAAGAGAAACAAAAATTTCAACTAGATTAGCAAAAGGAATTTTTGTTTTAGTGGTTTGACAGTACTCCTCAAGTAACTCCATCATGGCATCTATTTCACCTGCTCTGGCAAAACCAGAACATATGGTAGTAACATTTTGCCATTTCAAGAGTAATTTATTTTCCAGCAAGAACTCAAAAATCATCTTACCAATATCAGTCTTGCCAGCTATACAGTTTCCCCATGCCAAATTGGCAAAGCACTCACTTGACAGAGTCATGTTCACTGACTTCATATATTTCGCTGTGTTGTATGCCCCACTCAAGTTACCTTCTAAGCACTGATTTGCAATCAACTTAGCAAGAGTAGCCTGATTTGGTTTTAAATGAAGTGTCTCCAGTTCTTTCAGGGCAGTATCAGTTGAAAAAGGGATTTTTGACTCAATCATGGCTTGCAGCATAGCGTTGTACACTTCCAATCTTTTATCAGTGACATGATCCAAAATTTTGTTCATTAATATTTGCTTTCGTTTAACATCTAATGAAAGACAAGCTTTGCCTAAATGGGAAAACAGTAAACATGCGATATCAGGTGTTATGCAACTTCTTCTCATCAATGTTTCAGTGAAGTACTCCATTGCTTGGCCAGGAACAACACCAGTTTGATCCAGACATTTTTGTAGTTGGAACTTCAACCAAGTGAACGTCTTTTTTTCACTGTTGCGGTCTTGCAAATGCATCCTTTGAGAATGCACTGCAATCTGCCTGAGCTGTACATTCAGCGTGTGACTTGCCCAAACAGATTGGGAGCATATTCGGAGATAATTTTTCGATAAATTTAGCAAAACCTGGCTTATTCCAGCCATTGTGCTTCATATCTGAAACACAAAACAATTTGTTGGTATAAACTTGCATAGCTTATCCTTCAAATTATTGGCATTCTGCCATGAACATGCTTCCAAATTCATCTGCTCATCTCAAAGTATGATCAGTCCTCAAAGCCTTTTACCAATTTTGATAAAGCTTTTTTATGAAAGAAGTCACCTGTGCTTAGTTTTTATTTTGATATTCAATATTTTTCTTGCAAAAACATGAAATTCATCTTATTTTTCCTTAGTGTCTTTCAGATTAGCCTGTAAGGTGTATATATATAATGTATTTTACTACACAAATTACATTTCATCCAAATTCGTTTTCCCAAAATATAAAAACATTCCATAGAATTGTAGACAGCCAATGATGTATTGCCAAATACCAAACATTAGTATGAAAACATCAAAAACAATTTAAAGCAAAATTAGAGTTGAAAAATGCTTAACACTTTGGGCTTTGGCATCCGGCCTGTTACGAGAATTTTCACACCAAAACAACCGGATCGCACGTAGTTCGCATGAGCGTAACTCTGGTGCCGAAAGTGGTAGAGAGCTGTTCAAAGGATCAAAAGACGCAGCAAGTCTTCTAGTCTGCACTTGAAACAATTTTTTTTGGTTGGAGAGTGTGGATTTTTTGTGAGTGACATCATAAGTGGCGTACTTTCAGGCCACCTTGGCCCACATCACGTGACTCTGGACCCAAACCGTTAGATGGTAGTATTTTGCTGAAGTTTTCATTGGAAACTAGGCTACAATCCGAGTCTTTTGATACTTTGGATGACCTGCTGGGATTTTGGGTTCAAAAGTTCTGATCTAAAGTAATAAAAATATTTGATTAATTAGTTAATTAGCCAAATAATTAACACTTTGACAACTGGTCTACGAATACATCGCACCTGGATTTCAGCCTAAAACCAGCAGTTTTCGGTTGCCTTACCAATGCCATAGCTCCTCTGCCGATTTTGCTAGAGAGCTGTTCAAGGGCTCAAACGGATCAGCTAGTCTTCTAGTCTGCATTCGAAAAAAATTTTTGGTTGGGGAGTGCAGATTTTTTGTGAGTAACTTTTGAACCAGAGACGCTAGAAAGTCGATCAAAGGCTCAAAAGACTCGGACTCGAGCCTAGTTTCCAATGAAAACTTCAGCGAAATACTTTGGCTTAGCAGTTGAGCCCTAGGCCAGTTAACACTTTGAGAGCCGGGGTATGATATATTCGTACTTCGATTTCAGCCTAAAACCAGCAGTTGTCAGTTGCCTTACCAACGCCCTAGCTCCTCCGCCGACTGCACTAGGGAGCTGTTCAAGGGTTCAAATGATTCGGACAGTCTTCTAGATTGCACTCGAAAAAAATTTTTTTGGTTGGGTGGTGCGCATTTTTTGTGCGTGACGTCATAAATGAAGTAGTTTCTGGACCATTTTGGCTCATGTTGCCTGGGCTAGGGCCCAACCGCTAGACCAAAGTGTTTCGCTGAAGTTTTCATTGGAAAACTAGGCTCGAGTCCGAGTCTTTTGAGCCTTTGATCGACTTTCTAGCGTTTCTGATTCAAAAGTTATGATCTTAAATAAACAAATTAAATATGTGATTAACTAATTACTCAAAAATTTTTACTAACTTAGATCATAACTTTTGCACCCTAAACCCCAGCAGGTCATCCAAAGTACCAAAAGACTCGGATTATAGCCTAGTTTCCAATAAAAACTTCACCGAAATACCACCATCTAATGGTTGGTGCCCAGGGTCAGGCAAAGTTGGCCAAAAAGTCATCCACTTATGACGTCACTCACAAAAACCCGCACCCCCAAGCAAAAAATTTTTTTCGAGTGCAAACTACAAGACTTGCTGCGTCTTTTGACACTTCGACCAGGTGCGTAACCTGTACAGGAGCGGAGATATTCCTGCGCAAAACCACGTGCGATCCAGCTGTTTTTTTGCGAACCGCTTGAATTAACCCGGACGTCAAAGTGTTAACATGAGCCAAAATGGCCCAAAAACTATTTCACTTATGACGTCACTCACAAAAAATCCACAACCCCCAACCAAAAAATTTGTTTCAAGTGCAGAGTAGAAGACTTGCTGAATCTTTTGAGGGTTTGAACAGCTCACTAGCGCAATCGGTGGAGGAGCTATGGCATTGGTATGGCAACCAAAAACTGTTGGTTTCAGGCAGATTTCCAGGTACGATACATTCATAGACCAGACGCCAAGGTGTTAAAAATAGTTCATCATTTCACTGCATAAGAGCAAAGTTCAGGAAATGTCTTGTACTAAACAAATAATTAAAACTACTCCAAAGTTACTATTGCTGCATGGTGCTCTGACACTTAACACATTAGCCACTTGAGTTTTACGTCTTACATATAGGCTCATTTCTTGATGGCATTGGTCTTTCGCATCCATATGTATTTATCTCACTTCTTTATGCTATTCCACATTCGCCTTGGGTTGTGGTGAGTAGGTTTGTTCATGCATTTTTGCGACTCAAACCACACAGTAACAAAAATGCAGTGAGAAAAACAAAACAACAAAGGGAAGAGAAGTTAAATACATGTTAGTTAAAGGTAAAACTGAGAAAAGCATCTGAGAGACTTNCAAAGTTTGAAAATTGGTGTGAACCAGAGGTGGCCATGGATCGGGAGTGCCGGAGCCGACTCCGACAGGATTCTGCGTTTTTCTTTCAGACCCAGATCTGGAGTCAAATTTGTGAAAAACCAGACCTGGATCCGAAGTCACTTTTCAATTTTGGCAGTAGCAGATGTCTGTGTAGTCATTTCTAAATTAAAACATAGGTAAATTTGGTTGGGATCGATGGTAGCTGAAGTCTGAACAAGAGTCGGATTCTCTAATTTGAAAAATTTCCAGACCCAGTCTCAAAATTTTTGGAACAGGAGTGGAATCGGAGTCTGAAAAAGTGACTCCAGCCACCTCTGGTGTGAACTGCATTTTTGACACTTAAGAGAAAAAATGAAGTGACAAAGTGCAATAAATCGAACATTATACAGAATTTAGTAACAAAGCACAGCCTTAACGAAAAGCAAAAACACAGAGAGTGAAAGCATACTTATGCACAAGCAGGGTGGGGTGAGTGCCAAGGTTGCAGAGTCGGAGGTAAAATATCCGACTCCGACCTTTCCAAAATTTCCGACTCCGACTCCTTAACAGAATGAAACTTGGCTGTTAAAATCAATGGAAATTGTGGCGCACAGCAAGAAATCCGTTTCAACAAGTTTCAAAATAAATTGTACCATTTCAACAGGAATTCCCGATCAGGAGTGTAATGTAAAAAATGATCCAATTGGACTCCTAGTGTTGCCCTCTCAGGGCAAATTTAGGCCAAGCTATAACTCAGCACCAGATTGAGATCTGTTCAAACCCTCCAAAACACGAAAAGTCTTGTAGTTTAGAATTAAAAAAATTAATTTAAGTTCGGGCTTTGGGATTTTCGTTTGATGACTTCATGATTGGAGTACGTTTTGTAGTTTTTTCAATGACGTCATTAGCCAATCCAATGAGATTTCGTGGCTCGAAGTCTTATTGGGAAGTAGACTGTAATACAAATCTTTAGAGCCCTCGATAACTTTTTAGCGTTTCTGGTGCCAAAATTACAGCCAAAAAAAACCAAATTATATGCATATTCTCTAGGGGATTAGTGGGGATTTCCCTAATTAACTCTTTGGCGTCTGCATGGTTTCGGGGATTTTCGGAATAAAAACCGCCTAAACGCACATGGTTTTGCGCGGGAATTTCTCCAGTCTGGTATGCTCTACAGACCCAGTAAAAGTCTCAAAAGACACGGCAAGTCTTCTAGTCTGCACTCGAAAAAAATTCATTTGGTTGGGGGATGCAGATTTTTTATGACTGACGTCATAAGTGAAGTACTTTTGGGGTCATTTTGGCTCATGTTGCCTGGCCTAGGGCCCAAGCGCTGGGCCAAAGTGTTTCGCTGAAGTTTTCATTGGAAACTAGGCTCGAGTCCAAGTCTTTCATCGACTTTCTAGCGTTTCTGGTTCAAAAGTTATGATCTTAAATAAACAAATTAATTAATTATGTAATTAACTAATTACTCAAAAATTTTTACTAACTTAGATCATAACTTTTGAACCCTAAATCTCAGCAGGTCATCCAAAGTATCAAAAGACTCAGATTGTAGCCTAGTTTCCAATAAAAACTTCAACAAAATACCATCATCTAATGGTTGGCGCCCAGGGTCAGGCAAAGTTGGCCAAAAAGTCCTCCACTTATGACGTCATTCACAAAAAAGCCGCACTCCCCAAGCAAAAAATTTTTTCGAGTGCAAACTACAAGACTTACCGCGTCTTTTGACACTTCGACCAGGTGCGTAACCCGTACCGGACTGGAGAAATTCCCGTGCAAAGCCACGTGCGTTTAGGCGTTTTTTTTCTGAAAATCCCCGAAAGCAGCCGGATGCCAATGAGTTAATGGAAAAAACAAAAAAGTGCAGTCTGCTATAAATCAGTATTTCAAATACTTTATAGAGGATTGGAAGATAATATCAGCCTATAGTCATTAGGATATTTGGGAATAGTTCATTTTTGGATGGGTGCAATTTGAGCAATTTTTCAAAGGCTGGGAAATTCACCTTGTGTCATAAATTGATCAAAAAATTCAAATAACCGTGACATAAAATATCAGTAAGAAGTTTTCAAAACTTTGTTGGAATATCATAAGAGTTTGATAAAAAAGGCATAGTTTTATATTGTGAAGATGAAATCATTTTGCCTAGCAGTGGTTAGTGGAAATGAATACACACATGAAAATGACTCATTAACATTTTTGGTGTGATACTGTTTTTTTTTTTTTTGAAAACCAGGCTGGATATTGGGTATTTTTAAGAGTTTACCATGTTTTGACCAGTTTCCTAAACCACATTGTAATTGGAGCCTAAACAAGGGCTTCAATTATTAAATCTACTATTTCTCTTCATAGTTTTCATACGTAAATATATGAAGTTATGAGAAAAATATTATGGAAACTTTTTATGGACACTAGCTATAGGACATTAGTTCAAATCACTACATAGCCTTGTATCCGTCCTGTAAATACCAAGTATGCAAAGATGTGTAGGCCAGTACAGAAAGTGTTAAGTCACTGTAAGTTATGGGGAAGAAAAATTTTATAGGGCATAATATTGCCAATCTTGGAAAATTGAATATTTAGTTTTTCACAATGTTTCTGATTGCCCGAAGACAAATTTTGTAGAAATTATCTCATTGAATGCTTTCCAGGTTTTTTAACACAATTTCTTCAGTTTTCAAATTTTGATCTAGATTAAAGGGGCAAAAATTAGACATTTTTAAATTTCAAGGAAAGCTAATATTTAAGAAGTGACAACAGCACTTAACAACCAATAAAGAAAAACTAGGCAGTGAAAGTCTCTCAAATTTGCATATTTTCTGACATGGAGTTCTGCCTGAAAAATATTAATATTTTGTGTATCCACCATTGCTTTTGATGAATACTGGAAATCGCTTGTTTATCCTCTCTCTGTAAGTTCTTAGCAAAATCCTGTATTAATCTCTTTAACCCAACTTTCTTAATGGCATCTTCCAGAGTTTGTGCTTGATATCTGCGACTTTGTCTTTCAATTTAGTCCATGAAAATTTTCAATTGGGTTGAGATCCAGACCATTTCCTGGTCATTCCAGGACCCTGATTTTTGTAAGAATGACAAAAGTATCTTGGTCTTATGAGATGGAGCAAGACATGCATGAATGTGTTACACCGAAGCACACTTACATGAATTTCTAACTTTTCTGTTATAAGCTCAAGATATCTGGAGCCATACATTGTCAATCCTTTAGGGAGCCAGCTGTTCTTTTTGATGACTTTGCCTCCCAAACCATTGCACTGGATGGTGTTCCACTGATGCTTTGTGTAGCAGTTCTCAAACTGTCTGCCTCTTAGCTTCCAAACATGGCGCTGTGTTGTCACAAACTGTTGCACAGTTGAATTATCTGAGAAAATGACTTTGGCCAACTGGTCTAACACTAATGCAGGGGTCTCTAACTACGGCCCGCAGGCCAAATCCGCTCCACAAAGCCATTTCATCTAGCCACACAGACTTTTTGCCAGTGAGGAAAAAATTATTATTTACAAAAAATTTGTTGCTTTGATAGAATGTAACATATCATGAAACCACCACATTACATAAGATGTCTAGTGAACCGTAGTGCAATAGCTTGTGGCCCTCTGACAAAGAAGTTTGCAGAGCCCTGGTCTAATGAACATACTTCCTAGCAAAATCCAAATGTTGACTTCATTGCTTTCATTAGATTTGGCTTCCAATCAGGTTTGCAGGATTTGAACACCAAACTAATCCCTTAGCCTTTACTGTATGGTTCCACTGACAACAGTGCCATGTTTTCTAGGCAGTGCATAACAAATCTTGTTGGTGGAATTCAATGGTTATCGCACTAAAATCATCTTAATCAAGTTATCATATCCTGGCTTGTGTTTAGGGTCTCCCAGGCTATGGCTTGATTATCAGAGTAATGTTGCAATCACAGAGCCCGAGTTGCAACCATTCAAAGTTTCACACTATGGCAGCAAGCAACCAGAGATCACCAGATAAGATCACTCTATTATTGCTTGTACACACCACTTACATATAGGTTCTGTTCTTGGATATTTCTGCCAGAGGTCTCTGGAATAGCAGTGAGAAGACAATCTTTCATAAGGATCACACATCCCACCTCACAGCCATATTCCAGAAACTCCCTTGATAGATCTACCAACAGCATGAAAAAGGCAAGAAGGATCAATACAACCAAAGAATAGTTGACATCAAAAAGTCTTCATTCCATCTTGTTTTCACAAGTCATGGGATGGCACCAGAAGGTGAACAAAAGACTGGCTGAAAAAATAGTTGAAAATGCAAGGAATGTTATGCATCTGTTATGAACCACATTAGAACAAAGCTTAGATTTGCAACTATTAATGAGCACCTTTGCTGCAATATGACGCCTTCGAGGCAAACAGAGTCATGAGATGTTTACCTTTAAGATCTCATGGACACTAACTTCAATCTGATTCCTAGGCCCATAATTCTTTAAAGCTAAATTGTGGAAAATTATATCGGTATCAAGACTCTGACATAACATGTGCGATAGGTGGATATGTGTCATGGGAATATGAATGGATTGTTATTGTATTTGGACTCGTATACTTTTATGGCCTCAGGAGTTTCAAGCAAAGTGAGATATGTCACAAGGCTGTTTTCATCATAGGCTTTGTCATGGTCAGGATAGCTAAAAACAGAAGTACTAACAGAAAGTGCAAAACATATGGAAAACAATAAAGCATACAGAAAACACAAATAGTCAGAAAGCGATAGCTATTCATTGAACAAAAGCAAGTGGCGGGCAGCAACACTGGTTAATACACTGAAGATGGCTCATATACCTGACTCATCAACTAAGCATATTTTGTTCTTCATTTACTCGATACTTATTAGATTACTTTTTATTGTTAAACTTTTAGCAATCTGTTCCTACCCTTGTATTTTCAACCTCATTCGGGTATACTGTGTGTCCTGTGGGGCACACATACAACTATGGTACTCCATATAATGATCCATGGGTAGCAATCGTTTTTCTTAACATTCAAGAAAATCTTCAAATCTGAAATTTCCTCCAACTTCTCATAGTAAATATTATTGCGGACTGCTGAGGCTGTAAATCAACACTTGCTTCTGTTCGCTTACGAAGGTAAGGCCCTCTGCTCAACACAGCCTTCTCAAAGTAGCCCCCAACCAAAAACAATTGCCCACCCCTGAGTTAAGGCATAGGGTTACAAAAAAATTAATAACCACTTTAATCCTTCACTCAGAAAAGCAATTAACATCTAAAGAAGTGGTCAGATATTTCGCACAGGTCAACAATTTCATTTGATATAATCTTTTTCAAGCAAAAACTAGATTTGGTTGTTTAGACATTGCTTTGTCACTCGCTTCTCTCACCCTTGTGCATGACTCACTTTTTCATCTGTATTGTATCCCTCAACACTTCATGTTGATCATCACCATTATATTATATGCATTGTTGCTAGGCAGTGTTCATTTTCTTTGCCCTCAGCAGCAAAAGCTCTGGAGGAGCACTTCTGCCATGCACAGCAGGAATAGACACTTCCCACTTGACTAGGTTCACCATAACATAGCCCTACTACTACTTAGTTTCACAAATTCAGCAGTAATCATGTGTGGACAAAGCTGGATACATGTTTCAAATGGCAAAATGTGGTAGCCCCAGCAGAGCTTTTGCAGCTGGCTGTAAAATTGACACTACCTACTGTATATAGAAATTTCAAACAAATATTTTTTTGCCAACATAGGGACACTTAAGACTATGTACTATGAACTCCCTTTGTCAATAAAGGGATATATATAAGATATTGTCTATTTTACTGCCAAGATGCTGGCGGCAACAGATCGGCTGGAGCTATTGTGCCGCCAGTCAAATATTCGGTCTCGTGGCATGACGCAATACAAAGAAAAAGGTCACTTTGTCAGGAGCATGCTGTCCTGCTTGTGGTGTGATGGTTAGGTGATACGGCTGCTATGCCAATGGTTGGCGGTTCGACTCTCGCCTTGCCGACTTTCTTTTGTTATTTCTTTGCTTTTTTCCAGGCTCTGCTTAGGTGTTACCTTTACAGGTTAGTGTTAAGTTAGGATTAGGTAGGTCAGAATTAGGGTTAGTCAGGTTAGCTTAGGGTTAGGTTAGTGTTAGCTTAGCATTAGGTTAGCTTAGTGTTAGGTTAGCTTAGCATTAGGTTAGGGATAGGTTAGCATAGCTTAGCGTTAGGTTTTAAGGTTAGCTTAGGGATAGGTTAGGATTAGCTTAGGGCTACAGTTAGAGTTAAGGTTAGGTTGTAGGTTTATCTTTTAGTTATATTTACTTCCTTTCTACCAAGCCTTTTGCTGCTGCTATCCTGGCGGCAAAATAGACACTGCCTATATACAATATATGGAAATGGAGTATACAATAATATATGGAAATGGCAAACGAAGTGATGTCCACCTCCAAAACCTCACGGACATTGACTTCAGCTTAATTCCTAGACCCACAGTCACATAAAGCTTAACGACGGTATCATGACATGAGATGACACCAGTTACACTTGTGAAATAAATGGGTAGTTTACATAGATAAGCTATGACTTTTTGTGAAACTATACCTTAGAACTAAATAATTCTTAGAACTAAAAAATCCTACTAACCGTATTTTGTTTTTCATGTACCGAACACTTATTCAATTGGAATAAATAATGATTATTGCTGCTAATAATACTGTAACCTGTTCACATCCTTTACTTTTCAACTTCATTCGGTGACACCACCATGCATCTGGTTGGGAACAACTCATCCATGCAACCCACCCCACTATTATGGTCTGTGGGTAAATCTACTTTTCTTCATGATGTGTATTTATAAACATTGTTTTCCGCCCATGCTACTTGTTCTTGCTATGAAATGTTACAC
>JGI24158J21664_10010663_pt1 | contig 12258 bp, 6 predicted proteins | sample Ectturendosymbi3_FD_21664 | JGI IMG/M metagenome (IMG submission 21664) | reverse complement strand
GTTGCAAGTGATGATGTAATCATGATTACCTAAAAACAGCAATTTTTTCGTTTTTTAATTCGTAAAGTGTGAAAGCAATGCAACCAAACATTTTGAAGCAACCCTTAAATATATTTCGATCAAAAACTAGAGCTTGGCCGAAAAGTAGACACAAAAAATTTATATTGTTGGTGAAAAACAACATCAAGATTTCACTTTTTGGTCCAATTATTTATTGACTTTCCAGAATCAGTTTCTACAATAGTAGTTCTTAACCCTGTGGGGAATTACCCACTAGGAGGGTATGATGAGGGGGGTTGCAGACAGAGGTGGCGCCGGATCCGGAGTCGACTCCGGATGGATTCTGCGGTTTTTTTTCGGACCCGGAGTCAAAATTTTGTGAAAAAACGGACCCGGATCTGGAGTCGCTCGTCATTTCCGGCAGTAGCAGGAGTCTGCGTGGCCTTCATAAATGTCATTTCTTAAGAAAAAATTTATGAATTTCTGTTGCATCGATGGTAGCGGCATTCTAAACAGGAGCCGGATTCTCAAATTCAAAAAATTTCCGGATCCGGATTCAGAACATTTTTAACAGGAGCCGAGTCGGAGTCCTGAAAAGTGACTCCGGCCACCTCGGGTCGCAAGTGGCTAATTGGTCTATATCTTCAATAATCTATTTTTTTCGAGAGCGTCAGAACCAGTGCAAATCATTCAATTCAATCTAGGTTGTGGGAAATGATGGTTCAGTCCCAACCGGAAGTGGGTATCAAGGAAAAAGAGGTTGAAAACCACTGGTCTACAACAAAGATATTAACAATGAACGTTATGGAAATTATCAAATGATGCGCAAGTCAAATTTTTTCAAGCAAACAAGTTATGTAGAACAATCTATCGCAAAGAAAAACAAAATGTTTGCCGTAAGTTGCATAATATCCACACAGAGACCACAACCTTTCCCAAAAGATTTTGAAGCGAATAAAATTTCAGAATTTTTGCAACTCAAGCTTTTCGTTGAAAAAATTAGCTCCAAAATTTGTATAAATTGGAAAGTAGAAGCCAAACTAATACTTACCTTTGCACCTCCACTGAACACACTGCTTGCAGCGATTAGTTTGACCTTTCAAAATTGCTTCGGTTCTCATTATTAGATTACATTGGCCCGATTGGCCGCAGTGGTCGGCACATTCCGTCACATTCGTGAATAATGGTGCGAAGGTTCTGGGTTCGGTTCTCGGAGTTGCTAAACTACCGGCTCTTGGTTCAATTTCGGCAGAACCTTCAACTGTGACAAGTATAAGATTTTATAATCAGCGTCACATAACAGAAACTCTGACTATTATAGTTCATGACGCAGTCAGCTCGACAAGTTCTTTGTTCTTAATGAAATGAACAATCAGCTTCAGGCAGTGACTTTACTATTATTGTTGAACAAATAGCTTTTAGCTACTTCAAAACCAGTTGGGCTCCGAGCAGTTAGCCTCCACGAAGGCGAGGAAATCGAGCCAGTCAGCAATTTTTAGCAGAAAATCGATTCACGTGACTTTACCCATCATCAGTTCTGAAATCGTGGGCATCGTTGCTTTCGTGGTTTTTTGTTTGCGACCTGCAAGTGAGCTTCAACTTACGCCTATTGATGATTGTTTAGTTATGAACAGTGGTTATCAATTTCAATATTGCCTAGAAACCTCGCCAGCTTTATTCGATTCTAAATTCCACATGTGTTATTTTCTTTACCTGTCTCTTTTGTTGCTTCTTGGACAACTTCTGGTTCATGTTTTCCTAGAAATTTTTAGAAACGCGGTTAACATAGTATTAATCAATGTACAGTAGCTTTATAAAAACAAAAAAATGAAATTTTTCTATATACAATGTGGAAACATTCCTAAAACGTCTTCCTCAGCGCGTTTCGCCCAAAAATTATAGAAACAGATTTTGGGGTAGAACTTATGATTGTAGTGATGAATTCGTGAAATGTTACCAGGAAACCTTAAAAGTTTTGTTTGCTTCCGGGGTACTATCATAATGCTCGATATGATATCACATCGCTCCATTTCAAATGATAATATTCCATAAATATTTTCGGATAAAAAATCTAGTACCATTTTTACTTTTCGGGAACATTAGACAAAAAGTTCTGAAGTATTTTGGGGACGACATGTTAATGGAGTATAGGTTTGCAATAAAAGTTAATTTTCTCAGAGTCGTTCCAGTGACGTTAGAATTTTCCTGTGCATAAAATAAAATTTATTGCTGAAGAAGAGCTACTAATACAATGAGGTTGGTAATTTACGTTGTATTCGTACAACATCCTGTGGTTACTTTGAGGAAACGTACATAAAGTTTCTATGGAGTTTGCACAGCGTAAACTTCAACAACGTTGTGCAATCAGACCTGCGAAAATCCGCAACATAATCGTAACTTTCTTTCTCACCTGCTTTGCATTTTTTTCTGCATTCATCACAAGCTGTTGAGCGAATCCTGTGTTCATCAGTCTTTGGTCGACAAACATCGATTGCTTCAAAAGATGACGCCATGCACTCAACTAGTCTCCGCTCATCGTGAGCTTGCCCTGAAATGTTTTAATGTTGTTGAATTCCACGTTGAGACAAAACGCTGCGGTGTTTGTGCCCATCAGAGGTTTTTGATGCTATAGCAGATGCGAAATGCTTCGAGAACAATGCACAACACACCACCAGTAATAAATACACAACACACGAATACTGTTGAATGAATGTAAATCAATGTCAATGTCAACATTAAGACTTGTGCTTTTCACAAAACACAATCTCATCACAAATGTTTACTAAATCAGGATTTTTTTGAACTCGATTTCTCTGATTTTAGGGACCCGATTTGAAATTCTAGGGACCCGAACCAGTCCCTAAAACAGCTTAAAAAACCCTAGTATATTTGAGTTTCACGAACTACATTGGTGTTTGCCGACTATGAAGAAGCACAACAAAAGTAACTTCACGCAGTAAATAATGTGAAGCCAAGAACGAAGGCAATGAGCGGATGATGTCCGGTGTTTGAGGGAACTACCCCGCCCACAAGGTAGCGCACTGCATCTACTGAATTATAAATAACAACATCGGTCAAAACGTCCAACAAACTAAGTCAGCATGAAACTCACCGTACACTCCACAAGTCTTTTTCATATGTGTTTGACATTTAGTTGATTCAGTACTCATCATTTTTGCGATTGCTTCCAACTCTCCGGAGTTGTAACATTTCCCAGGAGCCATGCATTCTTCAACGCATTTCATTTCGGCAAGATAAACGTTACTCCCATTATTAGGAGAAAAACTTGCAAAGTGAGCTTCCCCCGTGGCACCTGGGTTGGATATAACAAACAATTTGAAGCTCACATGTGGGAAACCTTTATTAGACAGTGATTACAGAAAAGACTTTAACTAAAACCCACATGTATTATCGACACCTTCACAACAAGCCGAAGTAAACAAACACTCACTCGTTGCTGCTGGAACCAACACAAGCCCAAGAAATGTCGTAAATTGAAAAAAATTCATGATGTTGTCTCGAAGTCACAACAGCAGCAATAAAAGTTTTGGGTGAAACACCTAAAATCCAACGATCTTCGCACAAATTACTGAGAAATACTCTCTTTAAGAAAACACAGAAATTGGAGTCAGGGCGTTTTGCAAAGTACATAACCACTATTTTTTCTTTACAACCCTTACTGGCCCATAACAGTTCGCAATATAGCGTGTGTTACTGATTTACCCCCTAAAAATCATTAGTTAGCGTTTTTCAGCTCCACGTCTAACGCAAAACTCTGTCCGTTGGAATAGCAAGTACTCGTGCTGAGAAACACATCTGGTCAACGTAGGTGTAGAAATTCAAATATTTTGGAAAGAGTCAATGCGACATACCAGATTATGATTGTTTGCAGTTAGAGGGTAGCCACTCAGTCGCAAATTGCAAATTAAAGCTGACATTTCGTTCACACTTGCTGCTGTGCATTCGGTGTTGTTGTAAACGTTTAGGCTTAAATAGNACAGGATGCTTTTTATANTCGCTTCTGTTTGCCTCAGAAACCTCACTAGACTGATTGCTCGCCACTTGATGGAAGTTTCTGACTGAATATGTGAACCAGTATTTGCACAGCCTTTCCTCTTGTGGACATGCAGCTATTCTGCACGGAGGAAGTGGCTCAGAATCTGCGTTGCAGCAGAATGTATGGGGTGCAGGATAACCGAAGGTTTGCCTGGTGCGCGTTGCAGACTCTGACGGTGCTATCTTACCTGCTGNACATCCCATGAAGGCTGGCGCATNAAAAAACTGAACAAACAACGCTATTCAACTCTTGGTCAATTACACTCGTAACGGATCTCTCATCACTGGTGACCATAAAGTGCTGCGCGCATATTTCAGATTTGTTTCATTGCCACAACTGAAACACATCTTGAAAAAATTGTATTCCAAAATGCAGTGCAGATAATAATCAGATAACAGCGCTCACTTTGGCATCAATAGTCGCACTTGCTGATTTGCTCAACACTCTCCGCCGACCTGCTTTTCTGAAATAAATGATGTCGAGCTGTTTTCGTTTCAGTTAATCTCCAGTCACTGCTCCTCTCCACTGCAGCAACACGCCTCAGGGCCTCAACGGTGTTTTCCAAAAAATCTTGGCTATACTTAGAAAGTTCATGGAAAGCATAGTTTGTCTTAACATGACTTTGTTCTTTTTGCCATCTAGTCGATTTAAGATAGATCCAAAACAAACTGGCTGCTACTCGCAGCAACCATCGTAATTGCTAAACTTCATTGGAAAATTACGCTTTTTATATTTTGGCTTGAAGTCCAGTATATGAAATATATTTGAGATACCAGCGATGAAAAGTTATTATTTCTTCTTACGCATTGTTTTATTTCCAGGATAGCAAATGCTTGTCACAATCTCGTGAAACCAAAGATGATCACTCAAAATGTTCATGTTTTCGTTTAATAGTGTTTTTTGTTGACGTTTGCATGAAAACCACTTAACAAAAGCACAGAGACTAATTACTGCCACCACAGAACGTCAAGTAACCTTTGTTTAAAGAACCATTTCATTTCGACAACACAGGTTGTGAAGCAGGCAGCTTTTCAGTCGCTTGAAGTTCATTAAAATTGTCAAAAACATAAACAGTTTCAAAATCCCCCAATTGATACGGCTTCTGCGAAGATTAAATTCGTGTATCATTTCATTTGATTCTCATCAAAGTCTTAGAGAACGTAACTTATAATTAATCAGACATTTAAAGGCACGATTTTGCTGCTCACTTATAAATTATTTTTTATCCTTTTTATGAAAATTGATTGCTGACGAATCAAAAAGTATAATTTCCAGGCCAAGGGAGTGACCAAGTTTGGATGGTGCGAGGCAAAAATGATGGCAATACTATCAGCGAAGAACAAATAAAATGGGTCATCAGTCATTCCCAGCAGAAGCCAATCAATTGCAAAGGGACTGGAATCCTGGGTCCTCCTGGCGACCGCCTTGTTCTGGGTACTTTTTATTTGAGGTAATAGAGAATTCGTTGAATAGAAATTTTAAAATCCCAACTTAGGATTTTCGTGTTTGTGAACAAAAGTGATCTAATGGAGCGGTTTCATTTAATGAACTCCTGACACTCTGCACAAGTGCATCGAAATTTCTGCGAGGCTTTACGTTTTCTTTAATTTCTTATAAACGGGTTCAACCCTACGACTCTAAGAAGCTAACAAAACTCACTACGATTTTTAAGCTTGTGAAATTAATGATATACAAAGTTGTAATTTTTGTTCATTCTTGTCTTGTTTAAGTCTCTCTTTTTTCCTGAAGCACTTTGCGCATCCATTACTGCATCCCACATTACCGAAAAATTTTTGATGAGCCGCAAAAGCAATGCGGAATACTTTTGTTTGTCAAATAATGAATGATAATTCACTTGTATTCGTGTTTTTTTATAAACGCCGCGGTAAAGAAGCTCAAACCCCCTCGGAATAAATTTCCTGCTGGCTTCAAACACTTGACGTTGAAGCAAAGTATCTGATGGTCAAGACCGTGATGAAACGTGCTTCGTTGCCAACGAATTTGTTGAAATCAAGTTCAACAAATTTTCCAACTTTTTCCTTGAAAGTTCTTTTGTAAATTAAAGAAGCGCAACAAGCAATTTTTCAAGTTTATTTTTTCGAGCTGCGATCATGAAGAAAACAATAAACAAAGAGTTCTTTTTGGAGCGATGAAGCAATAAACAGAAGTTAAATATCTAAGTTCAAGTTAAGGAAGGAAGGATTGCCACCACAAACGTTCATGTTTTAATTCATTGAACATCGCAGCTCTTTAACATCGCTCCACTTCTTCCATTTGAAATCCGTTGCTTCATTTTTCATCAAACCAAGAAAAGATGTTGTATCCAATCGAATCTCCACGGTCGTTACCTTCTTCATCACGATCATTGTGATCGTCATCATGTTCATCACGAATAGTGTGATCATCATCATGTTCATCACGATCGTTGTTGTCGTCATAATCACCATCTGAAAATGATCAAGATGATCTGATTGAACGGTAACCACAAACATTTTTATGATAAAAAAAACAGCATGATATGAAGCTTTTTATTCTAAAATGGTCTTTGCAAAGTCTATGCTTAAAACAGCAAGATTAACTTTGGATAAAACAGAACTGAAATTTTTTGTATAAACAGCATCTCACATTCTTCAATGCAGTCTCCCATGCATTCCTGACATCTTTTCAAGTTGTCCTCAATATCTTCAGACACTTCGGTGCAATTCCAACAACCACCAAGGGCTTCTTCATAGCAAGACATTTTTTCAAGCTTCAAGCAAGAGCTGCAATTCACGGGAGGTTCGTTTGCATCTGTTTTCAAAAATACAGGGAGGTCAGAAGAAAATATGTGTTGATGCGTCAAAATAGGAAGTGATCTAGTAATGGAAGACGCAGTGCAGCACAGGCAATAAAGAGTGAACCTGGTCCAGCGCGTATCTCTTATCGCTTGTGCTGCTGAAATGTCATAGTTCCTGCATTCTCAGTTCGCGTCTACAAAAAGCGACCGTTGCAAATGTAAATTGAAGTCTCTCAAACCCATAATTAGAGAAACAACGAAAAATCAACGTTTCATTCAATCTATTGTTTTTCGCGTTGGTGTTTCTAATATTGCTTAGAAAATCTTAGAAAGTATCTCAGAAACAAGTTTTGTATAAAACAACCATTCAGTACATGGATATCATAGCAAGTTAAGAGAAAAACAAGCAACATCACAAAAGGTAAGATTCAATCAACAACCCAATACACTCTTCCCCTTTCCTTTTAAGATTGAATGAGAAGCAAGACATTCTAAATATGTGAACCAGTCAGATCAGTTCTACTTCCAAACCACTTGTTATCTCATCGCAATATTCAAGACACACAGTTTGTGGTTACGATTCTGTAGCTTTTGCATGAGTTGTTTTGTGTTACAACTCAGTGTGAAAGGTAAGGCTTTCCTGCGCTGGGTAAATCAAGCAAAAAGTGTTCAACAGCCACTAACGGTTTGTCAAAACACGTGTTTGCTTTTCTTCCGCCTGATCCCACAACATAAATTCAACTACACAGCAACGGATGAACTTTCATAGTGTTGTTATTAGTATATGCGTTTGAGATAAAGTCTGAGATTACTCACTTTTGCATCTCCGCTGAACACATCGTTTGCAGCCGTCTGTTTGACCTTGCAGCATTCCTTCAGTCCCAGTTGTCAAGTTGCATCGTTCTGACTGCCCACAATGATTCGCACATTCTGTCACGTTCGTGAAGGAGGGTGTGGCTGTTGTGGATTCAACTTCCTGTGGTTTTTCTGTATTTACTCTCTGATCGACTTCTCCGGAACCCTCTGAAAAGCAGTGAATAGTTAGATATTGCATTTCCTGACCATTTCTGTATCAGAAAATGTGATGAAAAATCGACTGTTTCATAAACTAAAAATCAGGTTTACCTGGAGCTGGTTCAATAGATGAGGCTGTTGCATCGGTTGTTCTTTCTGTGACAAAAATAATAACAATAATAACGGGAATTGTTTGAAATAAATTGGATAATTCTGAAGTTTTGCGCAAAAACACTAGAAAATACGATAAAATGTAAATTGAAAGAATTGAACCAATTTATCATAAGAAGGATGAAGAGAGGGGATCCATGTTAGTAAACTAAACGATTTTTTAATCTGGAAACAGACGTCCTTTCTCAAATTGTTTTCAACTTAATACTTAACTTTAACTAAATGCCAGCTTTACAAAATCATTTTTGTCTAGAAACAATCGTGCGTGATGACTTAAACTAAAGCTACTTTTCCCAAATAATCTACTTCGATGAAGTTTTTAAAATTTACCCACCGGGCGTAACATTTTCTGGTTGGCAAAAATCATTCAAGTAAAAAACTTTCTAACATCTGCTTTACTTAGAAAAATTGCTAATTTTCCTATTTCTAAATATTTTACCAGCATAGAAGTTAGAATTTACCTGCAGAGCAATTCTTCTTACATTCTGAACAAGCAGCTTGTCGACTCACGTATTCATCTGTCTGAGGTTGGCAGTCAGTCAAATTTTCCAACGCCATTTTGAAGCAACTTGTCAACTTTTGCATAATGTGGAGGCCTAAGACGTAACGTTGAGAGTGAATTTTAAGTCAATCAAACATTCATTAAACAAACAACATGGTACAGGTCTACATGAAAGACATATATAACCGTTAAACAGTTCAGGCTGAATTGGCCGTTATGTGATCTCTGATTTCATGGTGTGTGACTCAGTGTCAACTGCGAAAAGGTCATTTCGATAAACACCAAATGTGGAGAACTTTTTGGATTCAAAATACTAAAAAAAGTCTGTTGGTCTGAAACATTTCCTTCATTAGTTCTTCACATAATCAGTTTTATTGAAGCAACAAACCATTATTTTCGCATCTTTTCTCAACTTGGTCGCGGCAAACATCAGGCTTTCGCATGACATACGCGAAAAACTCCGCGACGTTGTAACATTTTGTCGGAACAACACAGTTATCAAGGCATAGCTGCTTCTTCATGTGTGATGGCATCGCCATTCTGTAGCGATGTTCTTGATTTTCACTCGCGCCTGATGATAAAAACAGATGAGGTTTAATGAAATTCAAGAAAGAAAAACATATAGAGAAATCAGCAAATCGCCATTTTTTGTGAAGAAAGCATTTCATTGAAGAAGAGCAAAGTTCAAGTGAACACTTTTATTGGGAAAACAGAATAGCTTTTGAATTTGTGGCTTGAATTGTTTGACATTTTGCGATGTTTGGGTAATGCTCTTTATTGAAAACTGTTAGTGACACAGAAGTGAAACATTTCCTACATCTTCCAGGTGGTAACAACTTTTCTTGTAGAACGAGTCTTAACCCGGAAACGTCTAAATGCGTTGTCATTGATACGAACGAAATTTTAGAAGCACCTGTAACTCATAATACACGACGCACCGCTGCCGTCATCCACGTATTACTCAAGTTGCTTGTGCGCCTTGTTTTCATAAACACGAAATACTGATATTTGTAACTTCAACAGAAAAAATGATTAAACTTTTNTTCAGAACTAGGGTGTGTTGCTATCGCCCCACTCCATGCTTTGCTTGGGTTGTCAGGGATCTACACATTCNANGCATGATTGGTCACTCTTTAGCTTCATTGACGACCCAGCTGGTGCTACTAAAATGCATAGGGTGGCTTTGCGACCGTAGTTAGGTAAGAGCGCCGATCAGCTTAGGTTAATATCGAGTTGTAACGTAGCCGTAGCAACACAAATCCGGATAGGTTTGACTCCAGACATGCAAAACAATACCGTTACCTGTTTTCTTTGACAAGAAGCATAACGTGAAACAGAAAATCAAAACAGCGATCTTCATAATTATTCTTGACTCTGCAAAAAATAACAAACTAATAAAAATAATGCAAAGAAAGATACTTTAACGAAAGTATCGCAAGCAAATGAGCATTTTTAGTTCCCAGGATCAATGCTCATGAAATTTTTGATCGACGAATTATATTCGAAGACGTTGCTTTACACGTAAAAATTGTAAGCGTCGTCATTTAAAATATTTCAAGATTTACCTTTTTGATTCTTCAAGTAACTTCAATCCTTCAAACTTAACTAACTGCAAGAGCAGCTCTGGTTCAAAATGACATTCTTATATACCTTCAAGCCTGGCCGCAGGGGAAAGTACTTCCTGTAACGGTCGAGTTATTTTGGTCAACGTCATAGTCAGTTAATATGATAAGAAACTCACTGGTCACATGATTTGAGAATCGGTTGCACCTCATGCCGAAAAAATATCCAAAAATTTTTGACCAAACACTTCAATTCGTGATTGTTTGTATCCGTAAAACACTGCGTGGATATGCTTTATGAACATAAAGAACTACGGATGTTGATATTTTCTCAACACGACATTATGAAAGTCGAGTCAAAGATGTAATCAGCAGACATATTTGTTGTTGCTGTGTTTCCAATCTTAACCCCATGTTGACCAACACGTGTCGTCGCGAAATAAAGACACGAAGCTTTTTAAACAAATGAAAAAAATTGTTTATTGAAAAATGTCAACACCTATCCTGAGAACAGTGTTTTCCGATGGCGCCGTGCGAAAAAATTTTCCTGCTTCATGAATAGATCTTGTTTGTCGTTCGCAGCAACTCAAAACCTTTTTCGATTCAGCCGCCAGCAACGCAGCACCTGGTGAGCCATTTAGGAAATTCCCGTCGCGAATGATTCATAAACTTGAGACCGAACTTCCCGCAGCTACTCGCTCGCGATGGTCTCGATAAAGGTTCACCGTCTCTTTTTCCGGCGAAGGTCAAACTTAAGAGGAAAAGACTGTGAGTCGAGACGTCGATAACAGTTTGGACGAAGCGTTTGTGCTTCTCCCGCGCTTACCTCAAAGGCTGTTAAATGCAACACGAAAAAGCTGCTGATGGCGGCAATCCTTTCATGAGTGGTCTTCAATTTCAATATCCTTGTTCAACATAGTGGTAAAGACACCGGTTTCACGTAAAAACTCACTGTTTCCTATCGGGTGAGAAAAGCATTGTAAAATTATGGAACGTCCAAATTTAAATTGCTATTTGATCAGTAGATGATGCTTGTTCCAATAATAACCATTAAATGTTTGAGTGACGATGGACCTTTAACCATGTTGTCCTCCAATGTCCAATCCATCAACCTCCCCATGGACTGCACGGCCTGACCGTTCTGGACGATGAGACAATCGAATAGCTGCTCAACACCTGCCCCGAGATCTAGTGTGGGCAAGCAGTGGTTTGAACAACTGGCTCAAGCGACGAAGAGACGCCATTGTTACGTTTCTTTCGCGGGCGCGGAGAAACGTCGAATATTCAGTTGGCTTCGTCTCATAGTTACATCCAAGCATGGAGTGAAATTAAAACCAACCGAAGTCATTCACTGAACTACGGCAGCGTCATGATCACGTCATAATCACGCATGTTCTCCTCAACGCAAACGTGTACAGTGCATTACGTCGTCAAATCACGACATCTTGACATTCATACCTTTTGTCACGTGCATTCTGCGAGGCTTTGTTTTCTAACAATGTGGAAATTTTCCATTGAAAACTCAAATCAAAAACCCTTAAACTACTGATTCTTGTTGGAAAAAGCAAATTCTGCATAATTGCAGAGAATAACAAAGAAGTTGCACATGATATCGCGTTAGACAAAGAGAAGACAACGTATTTATTTATATTTGACATTTTATCCACAACCGAACGGAAGTGTAGCGTCTCCCAAACAGGAAGGTTTTCTTGTTCATGTTTACAGGTTGTGCATCTGATTAGAGTATGAGTAATGATCAGAGTTTGTCCAGAAACCAGGAAATCCCAAATACCGGTTTTTGGTGTTCCTTTTAAATCCTAAGAATTTAAGCAAAGAATCAGGAAACATACGTTTCATAAAATAATGTCAAACAATCCGATGAATATTCCACACGGCCCCCATGACGCATTTTTACTGCAACTTAAACCGCGTTTGTTTTTCAAAGTTAACTCGACTTTACATAAAGTTTGTTGTTGTCCAGAAACTTGATGGCCATGCACTGGGACGTTTGTCTTAAAGTAAAAGCAAATTGAGCCCACATTCGTCTGGGGGCAGCGTGCAGCAGATGGTTTAGGGGTTAGATGGCCAAGACTTGCATTTGATCAGAAACTTCGTTGCGACATTCACTTTTGCTGTAAAGAACAAACAAAAGAAATCAAATGTGACCTACCATAAA
>JGI24158J21664_10010661_pt1 | contig 12258 bp, 9 predicted proteins | sample Ectturendosymbi3_FD_21664 | JGI IMG/M metagenome (IMG submission 21664) | reverse complement strand
TAGACAACCTTCAGTACAGGTGATGATGTATAATGTTTAAGTTTGGATAGAATTCCACAAGCTCTTGATAGCTGAGTTTTTACTTTTTGTACATGACCAGTATGTAGTATGTACTCTTTTATGTTGTAACATACCAGTATGTACTCTTTTATTGTTGTAACATAATTTTTGCAATTTATTTGACAATACTTAGTTTCATCAAATGGTAAACAGCTAACCTTTCAAAATATCTGTGACTGAATTTATTACTCCTTTGGTTATGCTGAGTGGTTGGATTATGGCAATTGTAAAAAAATACTCTAATAAACTCAAGTTAGTTCATAATAAACTTCAAGTTAGTTCATAACCACCAGGCAAAACTTAATATACCTTGGAATCCTTATTTAGCTAGAATGAATTCTGGTCTGAAGTAGCATTCTCTATGATGTATTGACTCTAAAGCAGCTTTTTCTCTCAATCTTTCTGTCATGGTGGACCTTTCGTAGTGATCCTAAGAAAGAGGGTCTCAACTGTTTTGTCAGCACTTTTTAGGTTATTCAAATATATGACTGGGTCACTGATTAGTCACAAATGCAACAATGTTAGCAGTATCAGATGGTCATAGAGCACAACACCTGACCTTAAACTGTAATTTATATTTCTTTTGCCCAATAAATTGTTCATAAATTAAAGGTGATATATTTCAAAGCAATTTCACTTTTTCGTAATAAGCTATCTGCTGTTGCAACTCACACGCCAAGTCTGGCAATATTTGTTTGTTTTCCAGTTTATTTTACCATTTTGATTTGATGTGCTCTAGAGTAGAAAATCCACTGACACAAAGGTATGCTGAGAAGCAAATAGAACATTTGTGTGCAATACTACCATATTGGATAAGTTTAAGGAAAGCTGCATCAATTTGGTTGGAAAAATATTTTGTAACACTAATGCAATAAATTCTGTTTTTAATCTAATGGACAAACTGTTTGTGAGCATAAGCTAAACTGGCATTATGATTCGAACCCAATACCTAACAGGTTGAAAGTAACCTGTGCTGCTCTCTGCTAGATTTGATCCATAAACAGCTTGAAACTGTAGTTTTGCTACTATAACAATCCCCCTATGAAATTATGATGTAACAACGATACCTTATACCAGATAAATGTTTGGCCAGTTAAGGATAAACAGTTAAGAACACGTGATGTAACACTAAATGTCAAATTTAAAGTTTCTGTGGTCCTTTAGAGAATGCTTTCCAAACCACTGGTTAAGGACCACTGCCCTAAGGTTTGTTGTGTAATTTTTAGTGAAGTAGTATTTTTTCCCTTTTTGCGTTCAACGCATGTTATAAACACTTCATTGTTTGATTGATGTGTGGTGTTTTTGCATGCAAAATAATTTCCAGTGGCTGCTGTTGCTTGACTCCTCTTGTATATTACTTCTCATATCTCTGCATGCATAGGTATGGAGTTGTGGATTCTTTTAGATCATGTAATGCACAAAGTATTGCATCCTGTTTCTTTTGTTTTACCTTCTAGTATATCTTCCTGTTTGAAATTCGTGTGAATATGGTCCTGACATTTTTTCTCCATGTGATCATTTGTCATGTTTACTTACAACCAGCAGTAGGAACATAATGCATATTAGCCAATTGGCTTTGTGCCTCATCCATAAACAGCTCTCCAGTTGTAAGAACTTTGTTTAAATTTACCTTTTATGATTACTGCTACAGTATGTGCATGGTGATGTTTACCAATTGAAACTTTGGAAAAGAAATCAAATGATTAACTAAACATCTAGCTAAAATGTCTGCATTAAGTATGCAACTAGAGTACTTCAAACAACATATTTTCCAGGAAATCTAGTTTGTGCTCATGCTCAGTCGGTAGCTATATTGGTTTCATCATATGCTGTAAAAGAGCTATTGTTTTTTACCACTATATTGCTGCTACAGTTACATACTTTACGTTATAGCATATGAAAATGTAGTGTAGATGGTTATCCATAAAGTTGCTTCACCTATTTTTTATGGACAGGATACAGTGGGCCCAGCATAGAGGACAGTTGGGCTATTCAGTTCATAACTTCATCAACAATGCAGCATGTTTGAAATTAACAAGCATTACTTCTTGTTTGTCTCTGAAAGAATTCTCACACTACTTTCATATTGAGCCATTTTTGTAACTGTGAGTATTGGTTGAATGACATCATAATTGGTCAGTTGTCAATCAGGAAATGACTCTTGCACGGAGCAACTTGTTTTTCAGACTTACAATTCCAGCCAACTAGCATAGCACTTATAAGGAACAAATTTACATTTCAGTTAGACTGTTTCTTTTCAACATTTAGTGTTTCTACATCAATAGTCTTCACTGCATTAAAAAGAGAAGTGGTAACTGGATGCCATGCAAAGATGCAACAAATGCTATGCAGTGCAGCTTTTCGCCAATCCTTTTTATCCCAACTATACATTGCACAAATACCATCTATTTTGAATTTACTTTGAGATTTGAGTGATTAGCTTTTTTGTTTCTGCAGATGTTACAAATCAGTAGTTCTCAACCCTTTTGCTGAAGGGAGCCAAATCCAGACTTAATGACTTTGTTAGAGAGCTGCACTAAAGAAATTTTAACACAAGTCAATTGACACATTTTGCTTCATAGCAGAACAAAGTCTGTTACACAAAATGTTATGGGTTTTATTGAACAACTGCTGAGATCCGCACAAAGGGTGCTTGGGAGCTGCATGTGGCTCTCATAACAGTAGTTGAGAACTACTGTTATAAATGATGAATAAATGCTAATGAAGCTATGAACAGTGTGCTGTGCATAAAAAGAGACAGCTGAAAAATGATCTGCAGCAAGGCAGATGTGCTGATTTAATCTGAGTGTTGCCAAAAACGCATACCTGAAAAAATATCCAAAGTAAAGCTTATATTCATGTATGTAGTGAATTGCATCTTTACTGAGTTTTTGCTTGTACCAGTAAAACGTTTGAAAAGCTTTTGCAAATGATCATGCGCTTGGAAGATATCTTACATTTGGTGTTCTTAGGTTAAAGTTCTTTGCATGAGATGTTCAAGCTGAGCATATTTTAGTCATGATTGCAATAGTTGGAGAAAACTTGGTAGATAGATTAGTTGTTGAACAAACAGCAATTTTTTCAACTGGGTTCAAAAATACAACAAAAGAGGATGTGCACTTGATCCTAAGAATTGTGGTTTCAAGGGTGGTCAAAATACTTGTGACTGGCTGAATAAACAATTGGGACCTGGGAACAAGACTGTACATTTTGTTATTTGTGCAGTTTCACTGTTGAAATTTTAACCTGCACCCTAAACTATTTTTAAAACTCGCAGTAACTTAGTTTGACTGAATCAGAATAGCTGTTAGAGTGCTTTTTTGTGTTATAAGAAGCATGAGATGACCAAAAACACTGAACATGAACATTCAACTGTTCCTACTGTGGAATCCTGGAAATACCATTACGAATTTGAAAGTTGTGTTGTTTGTAGCAGAGCCAAAAATTCTTAAAATGTCTTACTTCGCAACGTAATACTCCATTCAACACTGTCACCACAAGTAATTGCAATTACTTTCACTTCAGTGAAATTGCTGGAAACGAAAACCAGCAAAAAGCAACTGCCCAGTAAGTAAATGGCAGCAAAAATCGACCAGGTTTCAATATCTACAGTAGCGCAGGAGTCACCAAACTTTTGAAACTGGAAGGCACTTCTTGGATACTGCTTTATGCAAAGGACTCCCAGTTTGATACACACTTCTGAAAACAAATTTGCTCGATTGTCCTTTGATTGATGTCATTATCAATAATTAACCATATTCATCTATGTGAAGACACTGATCAAGTTAATGATTTCTCACAAGTGGCACTATGGTGAGCTATTTTTACAACAGTCGCGCGAACAACCCACGTGATTCTTGCAAGCGACCTGGTGCCTGGCGATTCCCTTCTTGAGCAATTCCCTGCGCGATCTCCTGGTCTGGCATTTCCCCGCCTTGGGTACCGCAGTTGTACGACAAAGTCATTCGAAATGACTTTAATTTCGAAAACAAATGCTACAATCTGTATCTTTTTACAATCCCTTAGCGTTTACCACACTTGCCAAAGGAATTCTATTAAACTGAAATCTAGGTTTGCTTTTGATTACTGTTCGTGTTGCTACTACAGATTCTGTAGTATGTATGATCACGAAGCGAGTGAAATCATGTTGGCTTATGGCACGGTAAATTATTTCTGTGCAGATTGCGTTGCGTTATTTGCATAACGTGGTCATCCCGCCGTTATTATGTTAAGAAAATAGTTGCAAGTGGCTTGTGAATGTTCGTGTTTTTGTCTGTAGTTGAGCGACGCTCGCAGAACATCCTGGAACAAATACACAGTCGATGGAAACGATGATTCTTGCTTTTCTGAGAAGCGGCTTATACGTATTATAGTCCCTTTCGTCTGTTACAGATTTTTGGTCAGTTACGCTGTCATTTTGTTGAGCAAGGTAGAGGTGAGGTGGTTTGTTGTTACTTTGAAATTGCGGGACGTAATTCGCAGCAGAAGTGTTGTCTGGCGGCTGACTGCGGAGCAAGCAAAAGAAAACGTCGCCGAAGGTAAACTGTGTGAAGTTTGTTGATTTCGCTTTTCCGCGTTTCTCGTTTGTCAACAGATTGCTCAGCGGCTCTTTCAGCAGCAGTAGCAGCGACGTCTGCAACCTACGACCCGCGCTGTACAGTAATTTCCTACTTTCCACCACTCACCGCAGCAGATTCACTGATGCGATGAAACCACTGTTAAGGTCGGGGCGTCGGCAACGAACAACGGGTCGTGCAAAAACCATACACCTCCGCGGATTTTATTGCACTCCGCGCTGCTGCTGCTGCTGCTGGTACTGCTAGTTCTCACAACAAAGAGAAAGCGTTTGCGCTGAGGTTCGGCTCAGATGCCAAGCCTGTGTTTTGCGGTCGGAAGCACATTCGTTCTGACATGCAACGGCCTCCCAGTCACCAGTTGATGTGGTTCGTGTCTCACTGTCAAATCTAATTCCCTGTTGCGTGCCCAAGAAAAGGACCGCGGAGCAAGAAGCAGACATAGGTGCAGACCATCTTTCCCTGTTGGTTCATTGGTAGCTGCTTGGTGCTAGTTGGCAAAAGTCAACCAGTGATTGGTGATTTTCCTTTCGCTGGGACATTCTGGTCATTTGCTCGTAGTAGTATTAAAATTTGCCGTAACAGTATTCACTATTTCATATCTTCCTTTTTGGACATTACGACCGAAGTGACCTTAATTTTTTTTCGGTCGTTACAAAAAACAGTGTTTGATCAGATTACGTGCACTCGATTGCAGTTAATCAGTTGGTCTATACACCAACCGTTTTTCTTCAGAGGCGCAATAATTTTTTCTCTTCGTTTTTGCAGCGAGAACTACACCGGCGCCGCACGCTCGAAGTCGTGACAAGTCGCTCGTTGGTGACCAAACGCTGCTGCAATGGCGGACGAAGTCAAGTCACGTGACCTGGGCCTCAAGGCTCAGAAGAAGATCCTGGGCAAGATGGCGTCGAAGAACTTGACCAAGATGCTGATCGACGAGAAGACTTTCGAGATCTTGGACGAGTTTTACAAAGTGCGGCGCGAGCAGACGGGAAATAAGAAGGACGCCGAAAAAATGCTGCACAACATCATCAAGGTCATGCTGAAGATCGGGGTGCTGCACAAGAATGAGCGCTTCGCGCCGACCGAGTTGAAACTCGCCGATCAGTTGCAGCAAAAGACCAGAATGGCCGCGATGACCATCGTGAGCTTTTACGAAGTCGACTTCACCTTCGACAAGTTCGTCTTGTCGAAACAGATCAATGAGGGTCGCGTCATCCTGCAGCAACTCGTCGAAAAACACCTCACCGTGAAGTCGAAGGACAGGATTAACGCCGTTTTCGACATTCTCGGCGACAGCGAGTTCCTGTCGGCCTTGTTCGACTCCGCCGGACCCCACCGAGAGTCTCTCGGCAAAATCGTTCTTCGAATTAACGAGCTATTAGACGAAGGCGCGTTGTAGAAACTGTTGTCGGTTCTTCTGCTAGATTGGGACGGTTGGTGTTGTAGACAATTGTTGGACTCGTTGGGGGGGGAGAGATTGACGGTTAATTTTGCGTTTGAGCCGTCCTTTGCTTCGCACCAATAATCATTTTAGCGACACAAATATACCTCCCTCCTGTCGTTTGAACGCATCCCAACACCATCGTCGCCGAAAACGCCTGGTGCGCATTAAACAGTGCCACCTTCACAGTGAGCAAAGTCCATTTAAAGCAAAAAAGTAGCTTTGTGGCATCACGATGCACAGTGAAAAATCAGTTTTTCGTGCTCGCGCGCTGCTCATTGACAAATCATATTTTTTTGTGCAATACTTGCTTGCCTTAGGTAAACTCCACAACATCAATACACAATAGAAGTTCATGCTGCATCATGACGAGCGCATCTTCATCCTTTGCGTCATTAAATCAGCGTGCCTTAACGGTTGCATATTTTTCTTGGGCTCGGCTACACCCTTATGCAAACATTTTCTAACAGCGTCTTCCGTCCGTCTTTCATTTAGGCTTTTATTTGCAGCCTGGAACGAGCCAATTTAACGCCAATCACGTTGCCACGTTTTACGTGGTGAGCTTTACACAACAGACTTCAGTCTGAACTCGCGTTTTTTTCCAATATGACTTGCACGCTATTTTTCTTTCGCACCTGGCCAACGGTAACATTAACAAACTGAGCCCTTGGGTCGGGTTGAAACGACGGGTCTTGTAACGGAAATTTTCGCTGGCAAAAAAAGCTTCAAACGGCTGGAGACTGAGCGAAAACTCCAAAATAAACTGCCTATTTTGGTTTAAAAATTGCACGGATTTGTCAAATTATTGTTGCCTCAAACCGACAAGTTTCGATGAAGTTTGACTGCAGTTTCTGCCCAACCTTTGACACAGCGTGCCCACTGCCAGTCAGTGCATTCGCAGATGCTTTCGTACAAATCAAAGGGCAACTCAGCGTTTTTTCTGCTATTTCGGTGATGCTCCCGCAAATGCAAAAGCGAGGACGTCCGTGTTGTTAACACCATCCCTTGTTACTCGCTTAAGTGGCTTCGCAGGATGCTTTGTCTGTTTGTCGCGCTCGTCTTGTTGTTCGGTTCCTGAAAGGGTGCCAGAGATGCTTTTTTCAGAAAAAAAAACAAAGCAGTTGGAAACCCCGGCACGGAACTCGGTCGTTTTTTTTCGCACAGCAGAAATGCAAATAACATTAAAAGCTGCCTGAAAGTCTTCTGATCTTTGTGCTTGAAAGCTGCACGTTTTGGCTTTGCCACGGTTTTCCACCCACAGCGAGATCTCTCGCGTTGCAACCCCCCCCCCGAAACCGCTTTGTCTCTGCAAAGCGATGACGTGCAGTCACTACCGCCCGCGCTGCGGCGTACTATTCAAAGCCTTTCGACTGGAAGTTGCAATACGACGGTGTTGTTTCCAAAACGACCCCAGGACTCCGACCTGCACATTCGTGCAGTGATAGCAAGTGTGCACAATGTTCATGGCGTCGTGCGGTGAACTGTAAAAATGTCAAAGCCGTGTTTGCGGTACTTCTGGCGCCAAGCAGTGCATCCGGCCAATGCCACCGGGTCGAAACTTCTCTCCGGTAACATGATATTGCTTCGTCATCGATTATATTGTTAGGCAGCTTGCTGCGCCTTCGCAGCCTGCGTGCGAGCTTCCTGGCCGCAGCGCTAACATCGTTTGTTGCACTGTTGCGCGCGCCACGTTCGTGCGCCCGCACACACGCAGGCAGCGCTTGTGCGTGTGGGCGATTGTGGACGCACGCGTTTCGGGTGCATCATCATCATCACTTCCTGTTTCAGGTTTGCGTTAGGCCCGGAACGGGCGCAGCAATCACGGCCCGAACGGAATGATCTGTGCGATGTCAGACCCGTCGTGCGCTGTCGCTGCTGCGTCGATTTATTTTCTCCTGTTCGTTTTTCGCGCACTTCTTCAATACGCTTTATACAGCAGTAGCACTGCTCATGTTTACATTGCGTGAAATTCCCGACTGCGGGGCTTTCGATGGCATGCCTATGTTGACGTGGCAATTTCCGGGCCTCGTTATTTGGCCCTGGGACGTGTTTTGACATTTAAGTTTTTTGTTTGCCGTGACAATACAGTTTAGTTGTGACTTCAAATCAATCGCGACCGATTTTATTTCCCTAAACGAACTTCCCACTTGTTTCCGAAAGCCTGTGTTAAGTCGGATCGCTGTCCTGCCCCACAGCAATTCTGCCAAAAGACCATCGTATAGCGCAAAAACGCATTCACCTCGTTTGCGAATGAAAACCTAATTCCAGACCAAACTACGGCGACACAACAATAGTCGTCTCTTCTGCTTCCCATAGTTGACCAAAGACAGGCGATCCGCTCGAGCGCCGGAGCGCAGAGGCATCTTCGTCCGAACGCAACGCCGTGTTTTCTCATTTTTTAATCTTTTAATTCTGGGCCAAGTGTCTTCAACGCTGGGCACCTGCGGTCGCGTTCGGAATCGCCGAACGACGGGATTTAATTTTAGTGTGAAAGCGCAAAGCCAGCGGTCGAATGGAAATGACCAGTCGTGGTAATTGCATTGGGCTGTTTATCCAAGTGCTTGTGTATTTTTTTTGATGTGCCGTCCTTCACTAACTTCGCGGCTCAGCCTGCTCGTTAAGACACTCGCTTGCTACACAACGCCTATTTTCTTAGTGGCGTCCGCTGCGTTATGTCCGGTTTCGACTTTTCATGTTTTATACAGTAGTTTTTATATTTCGTTGGTCACTGATGAGATTATGTTGTCACATTGCTGCCTTCTGTGATGTCACACTGCTGCCTCGAACGAACGAGCGTCCCATTCCAGCTACAATACTGCGTAGCAGCTCGCTGTGCCTTCTGACAATGTTTTCTTTCAAGCACGAGCTTTCTTTCGTGTTTCGACGCTTCATCAGACCTTATGCAGTGTTTCTCGCTTGCAGTTGCTCCTTGCAAACAGCGCTGTTCGTCAAAGACAGGCTGGATTGCTAGTATGAACCCCACGGTTCTTGCCACGTCGTCGTAGTTGGAGGCTTGTTGAGACGAACGCACAATATGTTACGTTTGTGAACAGTTGTTGCTTCTGTCGCATGCTGTTCTCGTTTCAGTGCTTGCTAATTGTGCAATGGGTTGCATCTTGTGAAGCAACGCGGCACATGTCAGAATGCTGTGCGGTTTTGTTGTTCAATTTGTTGCATTGGATTCAAACGGCCACCTTCGGCGAACGACTTGCTCTTTTGCGCAGTGTACCAAAGTCATCTGCAAGCGCCAGCTAAAAATGTCTTCTTTTTAGTAGGTCTGGTTTTACCGGTAGATCTGAAGACAAGATTATCCTGCAGTGAATTCTTGGTTAATATTATTGCAGTATTTTAGTTTTACGCGCTGACATCAAAATCGTATCTTGCCTATTATTAGTGTTGTGCTTTTGCTAACTGATGTGGTCGTGTCGTCACTTTTAGTGCAATACTGGATTATGCAGCCCACGCCAGTTCTGTTCTAATCTGTGCTGATTAACTTCTGACTCGCCTTACTGAACAGTCAAGCCTGCAGAGTGCACATGTGTTGTTTCAACCACCGCGACAAGCGATTTTCATGTGTTTGAGAAAAGATTTGCAATAATCGCTCTTTGAAGAGGCACCATCTCTCATGTTGCGCGGTAAGCCTTAAATTAAAAAGCATTCTCCTTCTTCACACATCAGTGGGCTCCGGCTGTGCATACCTCTCAAAGCCGGTCCAAACCTCCAAACGGCGTGAGTTGTGAATGGAATTGCTCAATTTTTGCCCGAGTGGTAATCCGGCCACCCCCCCCGCGAGATCACGCACCATAAAGGACCTGTATTGAAGCGGTGTGTTTTTTTGCGTTGAATGCGCATTATGACGTTATCTGGAATGAAACATTTCTCCCAAACGTTTCGCGTGTTCGTTATTTCGAGCTACAGAGCGAGCCGCTGCTGCTATTCTGGTCTGGCCTGCGTGCGCACGCAAGCTGCGCAAAACATGTCAATCATCACCGGGAATTTGAAGTGGATTGTGACGTTTCCGCAGGTCATAAAAGCGCCTTTTTGAGTCGCGTGTCTTGCAGGACAACAGTGTAAACTTCAGTGGAAGTAGCCATGTTGTCTGTGTGCTGCCATGTACTCGCTTCATGTGCTGGGTAATCGGGAAGCCGTTGGGTTTGTTCGCAGTTAGCTGCTACGTCAAAGCGATCCATAGGTGTAGGAGCAGGCAAATTTTAGTGGTTGCGAAGGATTTTTGCCCAAATTTCCGTAAACTTGCCCGAAAAAAACTCCGAAGAAAGTGACCTCCAAAAAGCACTATTTTTGCCCCAATTTGCCCGAAAGGAACTAAATGCAAACATGACCTCCAAAAAAATGTCTGCACTTTGATCGCTTTGAGTTTGGGTGCAATTTTTGTTAAATCAAAGCGCATACAACGATTTTGCGAACATTCTCACAAATTTTGCTCGGATTTTAAGTGATTTTGCCCGGATTTTCACCAATCAAAAGTTTTGGGGGTACGGTTGCTGCCCCGCCTCCTACACCGGTGAAGCGATCAACGCCAAAGCTGCTGTTGTAAGTAAAAAGGTTACACGGCGGTGGTTTCACTTGCACACTTAGTTTCGCTTCGTAAACATGTATTTATCGTAAATCTTATTTTAGTTCCTCTTTTGGGCGCACGTAAACTACCCACCCGTGGATGGAGCGTCAGATTCGTTACTTAGGATGAAATGATGCTGCGAATTTGCTACTGAAAAACTTCACCTGCCTCTTGGGTTGTGAATATGGAGTCGTTGAAAGAACGATTTTGTAACGTTATTTTTTTACGAAGAATTCCAAGTCTCGTTTGACTGCCGTTGACCAGATTTGAAAAAGAACAATCAACTGGAACAGGTGTGGACAATTAGCGGGCCACATGCGGCCTGTCACAGAGTTTTCAGTTTACCCCGGAAACAGTTCAGGAAAATCTGAAATTTCCTCCAACTTACCACAATAAAACATGAACCAAGACTTGCTTCTATTTCCACTGGAGAAGGTACGGCCCTCCGCTAAAGGGCGGCCTTCTCAAAGTGTCACCCGAACCAAATTACTTGCCCAGACCTGAACTAGAATATGAAAAACTAGATAAAAAACTGAAAAACACAAAACATTGAAACCACTTTTAAGGAACTTGCGCAGTCTTGTTTCGTAAAATGTGGATCGCAGTGAACGTCAGATTCATTCCACTCGACACAGAAGCCTGAATAGAACAGTTCACTTACGATGGAGATTTTTTTAACTTGATATTCGTGATGTAAGTTCAGCGTTCCAGTTTGTCATTACGGCCTTAGCAGCAGTCGTCTCTCTACACACATTGCTTCTTCTGGTCTAGCCAAATACGCATAGAATGGCAAAAACGCTTTTAATTGGTGCATTAATGCACACAATTTTTTCCTGCACGATTTCAGTTTTTCCTGAAGCGAGGCTGATACCTGTTTGTCCCTTGAAACAATCCATGAGCGTCAGCATGCGCATCACTGTTGCCACTTCTGATCCCTTGGCAACAAATCTTATGTTGCCTGGGCTGTTATATTTGTTTTCCATGTTTCCTCTCGCTTTAGGATCAACAGAAGTTAGATTCTTAATATTTAATTTTCTTTCTCAATCTCTCAACCGCATGTGTTTTTGTTTATCTTTCCAAACTGAAGGAGCTCCCGTCGCTGCGTTCATGGGCGTCCGCAGAAATTTTTCCAGGGGCTGGGCAACGTCGACATTTTGTTTATCCTTTTCAGCTTGCTGACGATGCAATGCAAATGGACGTTCGAGACTTCGTCTCGGTCTCGAGACTCGTTTTTTGGAGTCTCGAAGGTCTCGTCTCGGTCTCGAAGGATTTCGGTCTGGGTCTCGAGCTCTTCGTCTCGAGACAAGGCATCGGTCATTTTTTATGAAGTTTTGCAAGTAGTTCCATAAAAAAACGGTTTTAAAAAATGATTGTTCAAAATTTAGCCGTTCAAAGAATGTTTGCGAGATGGAGAAAACAATTAGCCCTCTACACCGTTTAAAATTTATACTGAATTCAATATTTAATTTCATTTATTTGTTTATGAGCAGACACGAAGCCCACAGTATGAACACACACACTCTGCAGAACGCAGGTTGATAAAAACAGACAATACAGAACGTAGTACAAGGCATTGAAGCCGGCGGAATCACAGGGTTACAGAC
>JGI24158J21664_10010660_pt1 | contig 12259 bp, 10 predicted proteins | sample Ectturendosymbi3_FD_21664 | JGI IMG/M metagenome (IMG submission 21664) | reverse complement strand
TTAAGCTACTGCATTGATAAGAATTTCTCAAATTCGTTGCAATTGTTTATTGTGTTTTTTGAATGTTGAGCCTTGACAATGACCAGCAAAAAGTCAGCTCTGTTGTGCATCCTCATCATGTCATCAGAGTTACAGAATTGGTTGAACAGTCCTTGATCCAATCCCTCTTATTGACTCATTATTGTTATAGCCTACCATGTGTATACTTTTTAACATTTACCACGGTTATCACGACGTAACATGGGCTAGGCTAATATCAGTGACAAGAATTTGCATATGTATTAGGCTTATATTGAGCTGTATATTTTTGCATTGGATTTTTATTTAAATAGTTTTAATCACGTTACCTGGAAAAGACTCAAAGTAACAGTATGTGGCCTACTGCCATTATCACGATATGCAAATACTTGATTCGATCATGATGATGTGTCAATAGGTCTATATTTTGCCCTTCTGGCCCCTCAGTAAAAAGCAAATCTCAGGTCTACCTCTGTGCAAGTTATGAATACTTGACCATTAGGATATTGCACAACACAACTTGAAAGTCAAAACAGAAAATTTGTACCAATTTCCATCATTACTGGACCAAAAAATGATCATTTCTTTGTATGCAAACAAACTGGGTTTGTCAATCAGAGGCTCTGAGATTTTGCAAAAATGACTCTGACTCAAGTCTCGAGTCATTGATTGTGACTCGAGTCGAATCGAGTCATTATGTGAAAAACGTGACTCGAGTCGAGTCAACATCTTTCTCAACGTGACTCGAGTCTAGTCAGAGTCACCAAAATCGTGACTCGAGTCGAGTCGAGTCGTTGACTCGAGTCATGCTATCACTGGCTACTGCTACCGGTAAAGTTGCGTATGACTGAATTGAATGCTTGTAAAAATATGTCATTGGCTTCAAGGTTTCACTGCATGTGCAACTACAGTTTTTGTTTTGAAGTATATGTCAATAACATAGTTTTTGTAGCTTGGTTTGACTTTAGTATATTTGGCTGAATGCATAACTTGAAGCAAACGTATAATTCTATCTTGAAGAAAGTGGCGTAGCCAGGGGAGAAGGGGAGACATCTGTCCCCGGGCGCAGCATCTTCAGGGCGTGAATTAGGGTTGGAATGTTACGTCACAATTACAAAATGTAAATGTTAGCGGATACTCGTAATTACGATTTACAAAATGTTGAATGCCAGACGCTGATACCCAGTTGCAAAATTCTTTCAAGATCACCAAGGTTCGCAAAGATAACAATTATGAACCTTAGTGACGTTTTAAATGGTCTCCTATGTCTCCAGCAACCAGTGCCCGCATGTGGTTTACACGGCCGCGTCACAATGCTTTCAGATAGCCAGAGTTGCGAACTTTTCCACTTCCTTCTCATTCTATAGTTGCGCCACAATGGACGTGAATCCAGCATTCACAGTGCATGCAACAGTGCATGCTTTTAGCACAGCGATAAACCTTAAGAGTATGTTGTTCTTGTTACGACATCAGATCTGATGTTTAGGAAATCGTTTGTTCTTTGATGGTTTGAAAAACTTCATGGTGAAATGGGTTTGATGTGGTTCTGATGGTAATTATGATTATTTTTATTCATAGGATGTTTAAATAAATCCTGACTACTTTTGAAAACTTCTATTTGCAAGTGGACAATAGCATTGAGTATATTAGTTAGCGTATAATTGTGTAGGCTACTTTTCAGTTACTATCAGGGACGCATGGATAGCGGGGGCATTGCTTCCACTGTTCTTTCAAAAGGAAGGCAACGGGGGCAGAGCTAACTTTTCATCACAGTGTCATAGGGAATTTCACGGTTAACAAGATCTAGTTGAAACAAATTTGTTGCAGCTATTCACGCACCCACAACACTCAGAATGGTTTTCTACACTCTCTGTCATTGTTTTTGAGGTCAACATTGTTGCTGAACAGGAACAAACATATTGGTGAAGAATGTTTTGTTTTTTATACGTTTGAATTTCAATTTAAATACTTTTACTGACCCCTGTCCTACCGCTCCTTCGGCTGCTACCTGTGTTTTATGTAATTCCACCTGTAAACTGATCATCTCCACTGACATGATTATCGGAATTCAGATCACAAAATTGCTAGCAAAACTTCTCACAGAGAGTCATTGGGGTTAGAGATTTTCTAGGTTGAAATATGTGGCACATTTAAATCATATCAGCTTTTTGATAAAATAATCGATCAATTTTCAGCAGCAAAAACAAGAAAACGTTTCCTTGGAATTAAATAATTGCAAGTAAAGCATCAGATTGCAGTGTTTCTTTTATTTTATGCTGCCACGAACGGGCTGGGTGGGAGTCCTAAACTGAGTTTGTCCCCAGGCGCGGGGAACCCAAGGTACGCCACTGCTTCAAGTGTCGTTTGTTTTTATGTGAATTGCTTTCATGTCTGTTGCTGCAACACGATACTGTAGATAGAAATGCTGTTTGGAATCTACGTAGTCCTATTTTAATTTCATTTAAACCAGCACGAAAAAAGTATTGTAACTTACCTTGCAATGAAAACTCACTTTTCTGCTACATCGCATGTTCTTTTTCTAACAGGCGTCACTACGTTTCTTTCACATTACAGTTAATTTGGGGAAACGTTATTTTTGTAAGCGTGGTCGCACGGGTCTTCACTTTGAGCTTCGTGCCTCGGATTGTGTTAAATAAACTTAAAACAACTAGGTAATGTTGAGTTCGTTTTACTTCTCAACATGAAACGCCTTGTGATTCTGAAATAATCATGAAAGAAGACACTGATCACAAAAGGAAAATGACAGAAGAACGTAATTCAGAAGTTTACTGACGGATTCATGTCAGGCCAAACGAAGCTGGACACAAAACACGTGATTCATTGTAAAATTGCACTTACGCATTTACTGCACAATGATGCTAAGAGAGAGTAACCAAATCCCTAGAATATAGCACTGAAAAACGTAGTCCAAACTATGGCAAAAATCGTAATCAAAATTACTACGATTTCGAATGACTCCAATTCCTAGAAAAGTGACATCACGCTCACACGATTGCGCAAGACGTACGAACTCAATGTGCAATCACATGACTGCAATCGACCAATGAAAATACATCAAAAAAATGATATATATGTGTGTATCTGCTCAGTCTAGCAGAGCAGTGGGCTTACCAAGCTTTTCCCTTAGACCAGTAGTGGGCTTACCAAACTGGAACAAACCAGATTGAAGGATAGATAGTAGGCGAACTTGTGGGGTCTGGTAAATTTGTGAACCAGAATACGCTTGTAGCTGGCTACTTTCCTAGAACGGCAAGACTAACGGAATCACCGGAGGCATAGCCAATTTCTTTAAGCAGGTTGTAGTGCGACTGCGTAATAGCATGGGTTACTCTCTCTCCTCTTCTTATAATATAGCAGAATGACGCATTGACACTTGATTACTCGTATTATAGCTTGTATATGTTAAAGTATATCATGAACCCCTGTGGTGACAGATAATCGCAGTGCTTAAAGTTATACTATTTTCCTGTCTCTTATTTGGAAAATCAAAGCCAGCAGATATTATTGCAGTTTGACCAACAGCGTAACTTCACTATGGAAATGGTGAAGAATTATGAGCATTACCAAATGCAAGTACGACATTTTGATTCGTTACTTTTACGTTTAATGGATCAACTGGAATCAATTACTGACGAAAATGATCGCACGAGTATATTTCAAATAATGACGGCATTGAGTAACAAAGCTAGTACTGCGGAAAGGAGTCAATCATCAATAAGATCAATTATAAAACGCCATGTTCGGACATTAAGAAGTAACTTGGAACGTTACTATATTTTAAACCACTCAGCAATCCCTCTCGACTTTGGATACAATTACTGATCTGCATCAAGATATCATTTATCAACACCAGTTCCGTAATGCAAAAATTATCAGTTCTCCTAAGTTTAGGATTGTTGATCCTACCACCACTACTGAGGAGTCAACCACAACACAGACCACCACAACTACTACAAAGGAACAAACAATGACTACTAGTTTAGCCGAGACAATAGAAGTAACAACAACTACGATTTCTACTGCTACCCAACCTGAGATTGATTGGAAAAAAATAAATGAACTAGATGAACAGGAATCTGAAAGGAATAAAGGAATTTTCAATACTTTAATGACCATTGGTTCAACTATAGTTTATGGAGTTTATCAGATATGTACCTCTTCTAATTCTACTATACATAATAATGTGGTTCCTATAAGTCTTTAAATAAGATATTTTGTGTTTATGTTTATTTTATAGATGTGTCTTTGTCTGCTTTCATAATGTTCTAATCTATGTTTTTCTCCAGAAACTATTCTAATAGGATTTATCGTAATCTAACAAGCAATCAAATAGTGACATAATGAGTAAAATTGACAATGAGAAGAAAACCGCTCTTAAAAAACTTTTCGGGAAAAAGAAAAGAAAACCCACCTACTCCGGGAGAAATTAATCAGGTAGTAAAGGCTCAGAAAGACAGCACTACGAATATAGGAAAACTAATATATAAAGTTCAAGACCATCAGCAGAAAGCCGCTGTCGGCACCCATGATCTTTTATCCGAAATAAGAAACATTAAAAATATTGAAAAGCAATGTCAAAAATTGATAATGGAATATATAGAACATCAAAAATGTGATACAACATTACCACCTTTAAGTGTTCAGCTGGTGCTAGACGAAACTTCATTAACTTCATTCCCAAACATCCACAGGAGAAGAAAAGAAATCTCCTACAGCCCCCTTATACCCCGCAGTGAATGAAACACTCGAAAAGGCTATGCCTGCTAGTACGATTTCTGACAGCAGTGGAAATTCTATACCCAATAGCGTTGAGTCTAAAAGTAGTGAAGATACTTCTTATGTACCCTTATACAAACCACACATAGATCACAGATATGACAGATATGCACGATGATGGAGATTTGATGACACAAAAACTAAAGAAGAAAATGTAGACTCTATCACACGAAAAGTGGCTGCTCTTCAAGAACAACTAGACTGGAAATACCCTAACGATGAAGAAGAGATAGAATTAGAAGGAGCAAAGAAATTGGTGGAAATTCTTCCTAAAATAATCACATCTTTAATGCCAATAAAAATGGGAAACAACCCACAACAGAAAGAATGGCCCTTTGGAGATATATCCCCCACTCTGCCATACGAAACGCAAATAAACCAGCCAATGACTTCCATGTCTGCCTTCGAATTAGAAATACTTTGGCAGAAAGCCACTAAAAGATTTGGGTTCTTAAAAGAAGAACCAGAAAATAATATTAAACTTGCTGAGCGCCTTTGGGATATTAACCATTCCCGATGGGAACATTACCTTGAACATCATGATGAGCTCATGATTCAGGCATATCGAAGGGAATTAGACATGCTAAAAAAACATGGAAATTAATCTACTAAAAGATAAATTACATATATTTCAAGAAGAAAATAAAGTTGAAACTAACCTTTTACCCTTTGAAGATGAAAATGAGTTTTATCATTGTGCAGAACCGTGGAGTATAAAACGGAATGACTCTCCACAGAAAATAGAAGGTACATTGATAATAGCAGGAAGAAACACTCGAGACAGAATAAAGGAGATTCCCTTAATGACACCCCGGGAACAAGAGAATTTTGAAAAATTTTATCATGATTTAGTAGAAATTGGTAAATTACAATGGTATATGAAAGAAGTTCCTTTACAACATTCTCCCCAGCTAGAAATGCTATGAATACTGACCAAAAGAAATTAATCATTCCTAAGACCTTGGTTACACCACTACTAGAAGGTCATGAAATTGAATGGGCTGAGATTACTGAGGACACTTTGAAAGAATTCCCTCACTTATCAGATAGATTAAAAATGCAAGGACTTATTCAATTCATGGAAGAACATCCAAAAACTAGAGAAGAAGCACTAGCTCAACTTCATAGAAAGGCAAAAGATCCGACCTATGAAGCTTTAAAAAATTTCTTTGATTGGCTTAAAAACTTTTATGACTTAACTGATCGACAAAAACAAAAAACTAGAACATGCTATGGCTCAACAACAATTTAATTGAAAACATCGCCCCGCTAACGACTTAAGAAGAGCTTTGCAAAAAGCTCAATTATCTCTGGAAGAAATAAGTGAAAACAAATTTTTGGAAAGTTCATTAAGAGATCTGTTAAAACATAAAATTGCACCTGCTTATTACCTGCAAATTTATCAAACCCCCATACGAAAAATACCCACTCAACTTAATGAATGATGGGAACATGCTGCTGTACCTACAAAACATGCACCTGGTGAAACTGGGAAAGAATATTACGATCTAAACGCCAATAATGTTGAGCAAATCTCAGACAACAAGAAAGAAGAAAGTTTGTGAACCAACACTTTCGGACCAGGGAAAATTCCAACAAATCACACAACAACTGCAAGAAGTTTCTGGTGAATTACAGAAGGTTAAAAATGAAAAGTCTAACAAACTACCAGCAAGAAGACTACGGGATCAACCCGATATGAATTGTATACAAGATTCTTCCCAGATCAGATGCTATCAATGCAATTATTTGGGACATACTGCTAAATTTTGTAATGATAACAACCAGACAGCAAAAAGGGAAACGACCAAGCCGTCCCTTAATCAACGAAGACAAGACATCTATCAATTGACACAAAATGTCGAAGTGCAGTTAAAAAAGGAACAAATTAAAAATTGCAGAGGGGTTGATGAAAACCAATTCAACACATACTTCAAGGATGATGTCGAAAGATTAAATGACTTTCAATTAGATTCCTCAAGTGACGAAAATATTGCCTAAACTCTTTTGCATCAGCATTTTGTCCTTTTGAAATATAGAGAGAGTGAGAAATGTGTTTACATTTCACACGAGCAATTGTTATGTTATTTTATGATTTATATAGTTAAGAGTGTACAACATTAAAAATTAATATTGAAATACTTAAAATAGAATTATAAATTTAAAATTATATCGTTTATTACTATTGTTTCCTTTTAAGATATTCCTATAGGATTTGTAGAAATACTATTAAAACAATAATGAATGCGCATAAACGAAGTAACAGACTCATATTGCGTATACCCCCAAAACCAGTCTCAATCAGTGACAAGCATGAGGATAATGCAACGACAGAAGCCGAATTTCAAGAACTGTATTACATGCAACAAGCATTTAAGTTAATGAAAAATTGGAATTTCTTGCAACCTGGGAATGAGACTGAATGGATGAACATCACTCAAGATTTTCTTAAAAATTTTCCAAATGTACACTGTAAACAGAAGCTTCAACTGATCATTACACTCATGAAATACCACGCGGAAGCTACAAAGATGGCTCTTATAAAACTCCACAGAGCCATTGAGGAAGAAGATTGTAACCCACTGTTACCATTCTTCCAATGGATCACAATAAATTATAAATTGTCAGATAGACAAAAAACTATATTACTACAAAAAGCAATAGAAAATAAAAAAACTTGACTGGTAAAACAACCCAGCTGCCGAGATAGAAGCAGCCATTCAAGAAGCTCAATTAACTGCTGATGAAGTAACTAAAAACCAGTTTATATCAAAATTAGTAAAAGAAATTTTACGAAATAAAATGCCCACGGCATACTACGTACCAATCGCTGAGATGAACATCGCAGAAATGTTGCAGAAGATACCGGAAATCTGGAAAGAATGCGGTTCACGTGGAACCACATTCCCGCACAGGAGGAATGGAAATATGAAAAACAAACGCACAAAGTATCATGGCCTTCATATCCATGATGTTAGGAAGAAAGTTCGACATAGAGTGAGACTCTGCTATTGTTGTAGACAAACAGGACATCAAGCGAAGAATTGTTTGAGGAATACAAGTACGAAGACTAGTAAACAAAAAATGACCGGAACTTAATATTCTATGTGATTATTAAATTTAATAAAAGCTATGTGCGTACGAAGCCCAAAATAATCTGTGGTGATGGCATTATGGAGATTGTTGAAGTCTATCATAAAATATGATTGTAACCTTCAGACTATGTGAAATCTCTACCAGAGACAGCAAGGTTATAAGACATACTATGTGATATCTCTGAAGGGGAAGTAAATGTATAATTAAGTAAATAATGTATGAAACGACAATGAAACGACAATAAAACTAGTGCACCGATGAAGATGACTATGGACGATTGGATGAGAGGAGATGATAGATTCTTTAGTCTGACAAATACAACACTAATGTTATGTGGTTGTAAAAGACTACTGTTTTACCCCAATTTGCCGATTCCTATGATATCTACGGATATCATACCTATTATACCGAATGTAAAGGTAGTCTATAGGATTTTCGGACCTCTCGCAATCATGTACATGGGCCCGTGCAGATTGTGTTCTCACCTCTTCATTATTCCACCGACCTTGTTATCATCATCCATATTGAATACCTGTAGCGAAAAGATGTTCCTGAACGTTAAAGGAACAAAGAGATGCTCCTGAATGTTGAAAACAATTACCATTCCAGTTGCCAAAGACTTTCTTAAAATAAACATTCTCAGTCAATTAATTGATATGTCATTTACGATGATAAGCTTCAAATAATGACTTTCTCAAAAGCAAAAAGTTTATGTATCCATGTTATAATTGATTTTCCCATGTTTCACATTGTTATCTTTATAACCATTTATCGTTGCAGGATATTTTAAAATTTAAGACTAACCGTGAGAAAAACATGACTTCCAAGATTCAACAGTTATTAGACACTTTCATGAATTAGCAACAAAGGTGTCTGGAAATTGTAAAGAAGATACACGATATTGCAAAAGAGGAATCCCAAAGAAGTGAAAAAGATCAACAACCAGAAGCTTAAAATAGCAATCATCAAGAAATACCAACAACGACACAAAGGAGTCCTGAGAATTGGAAAATCCTTGGTCAAACCAAACTTTCTGCAAAACAGAATATGGAAAATATAGAAGTAATTCAAACAATTAGCCCGGAAAGTGAAGATCAATCTTCACTCAGTAACTTCATAAAATTACAGAAGACTGAAACAAGCTCACAGATCAAAGCAAAAAGAAGAGGCATTCAATGCTATAACTGTACGAAAAAAAGACATGCCACAGTAATTCCCTTTTTTCTAATCTGACGACTTTAGTCTTATGAAAAATATCGTCTTGGAGAACCGTGAATGACATTGGTATTACTCTAATAATAGTATTGTCTGTTTTCATTACCATTTGCATTTTCTTAGATGTTTACAACGTTTACAAGTCCAGCAAAAAAAGTTGCACCTGTGAAACACCAAACTTTTCGCTGAACAAAAAATGCACAGCAACGTTGAATAAAAATCGCCAGTTTGTCCTCTAAGCGATGTCAATCGTGAGCAGCATAATCTACGCCAGTGGTTCTCAAACTTTTCTGCACGTTGACCCCCAATTCAAGTACACAATTTTCTGTAGACCCCTTGACCTAGCCCAACAGCTACCAATACAAGAAAAGTATGTGTCAAAATAAATTTGAGTACTTTTTACTTGAAATGCATGATAAAATAATACACAATCCGAAAATATGCTTAGAACTTAGGGGCCATTCCGTGACCCCCATTCGACCCAGTGACTATTTATCGACCCCTTGGATGGTCCAATTGACCCCTGGCGGTCGATATCGTCCACTTTGAGAACCACTGATCTATGCGATTGCAGGCATCCACTATTCTCTCCAAGTAACACAATCAATTGTTGCGCTACGTGTTTTGCCCAAATCGAAATGTTTTTGATACAATGTTATAATTCAACGGTCATTCTGGGCTACCCTCATACTTGCAACGAAGCTGTTGTATAGCTAAGCACCTTGGAAAACACTCTTCAAAACCTACGAAGTTGAAAATGCAATTTTTTACGGCTTACCATCAACGCGCATAGAAAGCAAAGCTTCTTTGTATTCCAAGGGTTACACTGCTTGTAAGCAAACCTGCTAAATGGTTGCGGTTAATTTTTGGTACCGAAACATCTCGTTATGTTAATTATAATGTATCAAACCAACACTGAACATCCAGCAGCAACCTTTACAATAAACCAATGCCCAGAACAAATTTGCATTCAAATGTTGAAGTTTTCATGCATCTAACGTTGTGCACCAACTGCCAAGTTTTTGCGCACTTTGCTTTGCAATTTTTGCTGTTGAAGTTGTACTTTTGATATTTGTCTTGCAAAAATTTTCCTGAAATCACTCACCAATATATTTTTTGCTCCCCTCTTTCTTCGCTTGAAACATTTGGAGACATCTGCGTTACTTTGTGTTGCAAAAGGTATATTGCTAGACATCGGACTTAATTTGTGACATTCCCTAGTACTCCTATCGCAAATCAGTAATTTTCCCTACTCACTAAAAAAATCTGTCTCCTGTGTGAAATTATTTTCGTTGAAAAATTTTACACTTTCACTAAACGAGGCACCGAAAGCGCATTATTTTTGTTTTCTGCTGCTCATTCAACGTTCTGGTGTTTAGCAAAAATCAAATAAGGCTACTTTGCCACACCAAAAGCTTTTTCTGCTGTAAAACTCCCGTTGTACGTGCAATCGCTATATTTAGTGCTTCACACAAATTTTTTAGTTTTCAACACCAGTGACAACAGCTGAAAAAGTTCGCATAATCTGTGGACGTTACCAAATCACAATTCCCGGTCACTTGTGGATTTAGGTTTCCGAGCATGCTACAGCGCGTCTCCTCAATCTCCTACCGCTCTGTTTTGAAACCCAAACGTTCTGGGGGAACTACAGTAAAGTGTTCTCGTTGAGATGACGGATAAATCACTTCGCGTTAAACTGGTTTTCGTGAGTTTGCTTGAACATAATTTAAATCAACAAATATCACATTTTCGTTCTTTCAACTCTACACGCCAAGTTCGCAGTGACGAAAATTTTGGTTCATCTACGTTTAAACCTGACACAGCCCTACCAAACATCAAGTACTTGGTTTTTTTTATCATTGCAATTTCGCTGAAAGTTCATTTGCCTCCATGTGTTTAGGTAAAAATTATATGACGTCATATTTTTGTAAGTGGCCATCGCCAGGGCTAAACAAGCAGAGTTGGTGTTGACAATATTTTCTTTGATTAAAATTCCTACCTGACACAGCCACACAACGTCAAGTGATTGATTTCTTGTATCATTACGATCTTGCTAAAATTTTGATCATCTCCATGTGCTAAGCCGCAAATCACATGATGTCGATTTTTGCTTGTGATTGTTGTCTGATGTAACACCAAACTTGGGATGCTTCAACTTCGCATTAGAAAAACACTGTTTTCTGACCGCTTGGCTTTGATTTTCTCAGTTATTAAATAAATTCTTTATGGTTCTTAGAGTATTTTGCTTATTTTCATGCAAACGTTTTTCAGATTTTGCGAAAAAGTACGTATGGGCATTGAATGTACTGATAGAGAAACTTAATTTCGTAAATGAATAAAACAAATTTATGATAGGATATTTTGTATGAATAAGATTCCAGTACTGTGGATGCGTAGAGGCACATGCAATCGATGCCCTATAAAAATAATTAGCTTGACTGATTCGCTTGTTTGTGACCTTTGTGGGGACCCGTAACTTCGATAAGCCTACAGGCTTGTGCAAGTTCAAATCATCGTAAAAAGATATAAGCAGACCTGTCGGCAGATTCCTCGAAATCTTTTACAGTAAATCGAGAGTTTCGATTGTTGATGTTCGAAGGTTTATTTTTTTAGAGCTAATGCCGGCTGCAACACTTTGGCGTCCAGCCAAAAAAAGCTACCAGCGGTTGAGTGCCGGTGAACGATATATTCGTACTTCACTTTGCCAAAACCAATCGTTGAGAGCCGGGCCCTGTCCTTTCCTCTGGTACGAATATCTCGTAGTAAGTCTCTAGCAATCAGAAAAAGGCATTTGCCACGTGATTCGATGATCGGTGTGGTCAGGAGAGCATTTCATACAGTGCTCTCACTTTTAGGGATTTTGTCCCTAGATTGGAACTTTTCGCCCTTTTTGGGGATTTTTTAGGGATTTAGGGATTTTTTAGAGATTTTCGGAAAAGTATGAAAATGTGTAAAATGAACTACTTCAGTATATTTTGGAAATCATATTTGGTTCTATTTTTAACATTTATCACAACACTGCGATTTTATGCTGCACCACTGGTGTAGGAGGCGGGGGTGCGAACGAACAGTTTTGATTTGGTGAAAATCCGGGAAAAATCCGTGGAAATCTGGGCAAAATCTCAGAAAACCT
>JGI24158J21664_10010659_pt1 | contig 12259 bp, 8 predicted proteins | sample Ectturendosymbi3_FD_21664 | JGI IMG/M metagenome (IMG submission 21664) | reverse complement strand
TGTGAAACACAAGACTTGTACAATACAGATACATCTGACATGAATGAATCACAGTCATGATCCTTGCCTTCGCTGAATTTTCTTAGTGCTGATTTAAATTGATTTAACTTGGCTTGATGTGCACATCTGATTGTCTCTCTTGAATCCTTGCCTTCACAGTGGCGAAACATGATGCAACCTCATCAACTGATGCTTTTGGCTTCTCAATATTCTGAACTTGCTCAACAAAAGCAACCTCAAATGATTGCAAATGTCTTAATGTGAACACAATTCGCTCAAAGAATTTCCAAAAAAACGTTTAAGAACAACAGTTGGCTTGTCGATCGACATGAGGTATGAATTTGAAGCTGGGTATAATTGAAGCATCCGTGGCAAGCCGCGATACATTGATAGCCATCTGGTTACGCTACGAGAAATAAGTTTTTGGAACTCAATATCCACAAACTCACAATAGTCTTTTCACTCTTCTTTGCAAACTGTGCAAATGCAACCACACGTAGTTCATTCAGCTTCAAAATGTGTTAGTTTTTGATCGCGCGGCGCGAGTGCGCGACCGCATTTTTGCACCCCTGGATTTGCTATGATTACTAGAAGCTACTACACTAAGTTATGTACAACACACTGATCACCGTATCACGGTTCATCAGCAAAGCTAGTACAGTATAATGGCGTCACCAGTCCGCACTCTAATGCCAAGGTCATTGAGACACTGAAAAAAGATTTACCACTGTTGTGTAACGATTAATGTGAAAACCATCCCGCCTTTTCAGCCGAGAATTAACTCAACCACAATATAGATCAATTACAAAACTCGCAGGCCCTCCCACAAACTAAGCTACGCCACTATCTCGTATGTTATTCCAGTTAAGTAGGCACAGCTGCATGCAAAAACAATATATCATAGCCAGTGACGTAACTGACGGGTGGAAGAGGAGCGAAATTCCCCCCCTGGCAACCTAACTGTGAAAACCGGACCGCCACCTTAAGTGATATTTCGGTTTTAGTATTCCTTTGGTTTTCAGTTGGTTGTTGTTTTTTTGCGTTTTTCGGATTATTTTCCGGTGATTTAGGGTTTAAGCATAGCTATCCACGTCCGGATTTACCATCGTTTCTCACGTTTTTTCCGAGTGTTGGCTAATGGGTCCTGTACAGAGGCTAGTGGGTCCCTTTTAGCTAAGTTTTCCACCCTGACTCAAAGCTCTAGTTACGCCACTGATTGTAGCTATGCAAAATACGAATGCAAAAAGGAGGATATTTTCTAATGTCTTCAGAGAATATTTAATTTCTCATGAAAAAAGTTGGCATGTACTTCAAAAAGGGGGCGTATGGTAGCCATACCTAGCAATGCTACTCATATGCGACTTGTGCAAATCTGAGTAAAGTAGACGCAAAATCTTCCAGTAACGAGTAGAGACGTAAGCTAATGTGTTCTACGTGGCTTGGCCTTGCATTCAGTAGATTCAGATACCTGACCGACTTTCAGGAAACCAATAAGTGTAATAGTTGTTTCGTCACAATATCAAATGTTCTTCAAGTGAAATACCGCTGCTTGGCCGACCGATAATTAATAGCGTCTACAAACAAACTTCTCTCACTAAAAATGACTAAGTGGCACGCACATGTCGCACATACGGCTAAACACATGAACATGGTGGGGGGGTCTGGGCCCGGGCCCCTTGCATCCCCCCTAAATTCGGCGCTGCCAGACTAACCTTGAAAATGGTATTGAGCCGATCTCAGAAACAGATGATGAGGCAGGTTCAAAATGCTCGCCGAAGCTAACTCGCAGCAGTGATGCTGTTACGATAAATTATTATTAGTGATGAAGAAAAAATACTACTGCGCACCAGAGGTGTTGTGCACAGGATCTCATATCCTGCAGGATCATGACCGCATTTCATTTTTGTGCTTTATTCTAAGTGCTGAGTATCACATAAGAAAATATCGACTGCTAAATTTGAAAGCATTTATAATTGACTTAAAATATTTCCACCACAATGGAAATCATAAATTGATAGGTACCCACTGCCAACTTTCTGCTGCGATTATTTGTAATTTTAAAGTAAGTCATTCTGACTAGTAGTGGTTGGGAGTGCCTACTGAGTAGACACCGACAGTACACGGTAGTGAATGTAACAACAATGCTCTACAGCTTGCGTTCTTGTTGTCAATCAATTGGTTACGATGTTCTGGCGAAATCAATTATTTGCCAAAGACGTATTTTCAAATTTTTAATTGTCGTAGCTTGTGTTCTGATTTATTCATGTTAGTAGTGAGTTTGTATGCTTTCTCTGCTCTTGTTTTAGCCTTTTAACCTTTCACCCGTAAGCATTGCTATTAAATTTCAGGACTGATGATGCGTAATTTTAAGTGACATCGATTTCCTATTCAAATTTTCCGATCAATTCCTTGCTTACACCCACTGTGAAGAATTCTTACTTGAAATGAAGCAGGATTAGGTTGGAATGGGAAATATCAAATTAGCAGAAATGCCGGTTTTCGGAAATATTGTATGTTGATGAGATTCCGCAAACTACCGTGATGTGTATGTTCTCATTATGTTAGATTTCCGTTTCTTATTTTTTCTTCACGTTAGTCCCATGGACTAAAAGTGTCCAAGTTCTTAATAAAATTGTGGCGATGTGCCTAACTGGTGTGCGCAGTTAGAACACTGTGACAGAAACTAATGTAAATAGTGTTCCTTTATCAAGTCTGAAGAACAAACTTAATGGTAGCCTCTGCTGCAGGTGTGGACGTGCCACCGCGACAACGCACATAATTAGATGACACGACCACCACCAAGGCCTTCTTGCCACCTCGCACTCGCCAGTGCAAGCAGTCGGCACCTAACGCTGTCGCAACGGCCTACCCATATACCAAAACCAGCCGCGCTCAACCCTGTGCAACCCAGCGCTGTGGAAAGCATGTTATTGCGCAGGCAGTGGCCAATACCAACCAGAGGTGGCCGGAGTCACCTTTTCAGACTCCGGCTCCGCTCCTGTTTCAAAATGTTTGAATCCGGATCCGGTCTGTAATTTTTCCAAGTTTGAGCATCCGACTCCCGTTCAGACTCTGGCTACCATCGATGCAACCGAAATTCAGCAATGTTTTACTTTAATAAATGACATGTATAAAGCCCATGCAGACTCCTGCTACTTCCGAAAATGACACGTGACTCCACATCCGGGTCCGGTTTTTCACAAATTTTTCACTCCGGCTCCGGATCCGGGTCCTAGAAAAAAACGCAGACCGTGGCCACCTATGACGCCAACCAAAGCCTCAGCGCCAGTTGTTCCCAGCAGCGTTGCCGTTGCACCAGTAACAGCGAATGCAGTCAGCGCTGTAGTCAGTGCTGGATTAATCTATCGTGGGGTCCAAAGTTAAAAATACGCTTGAACAACTGTTAAATCATAAATTCTGTGGGCATCCACGTGAGTGTGACTAACTTAAGGCATACTAAATTTCGTACGTACGAAAACCTGGTCCTGAATAACAACTGGTGGACAATATGGGTTTCATATCTTGTTTACCAAAAACGTTTATACGTATCTTTTCACCAAGAAGGAATAGGCTACATTACTATACAGCTCACAAGTAAAGTACGGAGACAGCAATTAATGCTTCCAGACTCATCAACAATTTGATCATTTCTATTTTCAGACAGTGTAGTCACAGTATAAGCGTCGCAGTCGATTGTTCAAAGCAGCAAACCTACTGCTTCAGATAGCATTTTCTAGAATTTAACCTAGCAAATTTGTTTATGATATTGGTAGTGTCTAAACACAAAAAATGAAAATAATGCTTCATGAAATTTAACAAGAGCCAATAAAAGTGAAATTTATTTTGCTTACTTAATACTGTGAGAATACGAACTCCTGTAATTGATTGCAGAAAGTGCTTAAGGGTACAGCCTTTAAATTTTGTTCAACCTTATTCCAGAAAAAGGCTCCCCTGTACGATATTGATTTTTTACCGGCATTGCTTGAAACACGATGAATAAAGTAATTTTCCATATTAGCAAATTTGGTTTGATAAGAATCAACAGAAGTCTCTTGAAAAATTTCACGATATATTTCTGGTAATTTTCCATGGTGAAATTTGTCCATAAATTTTGTTAATTCAAATGGATGCGAGACATGTATCATTCAAATAACGCTCAACGCTTTGATTGCTTGCATTCGTTTGTTTTTAAACAAATATTTGATTGGAACGTGAACCCATCAAACAAACCCTTGGCTGCTCTCCATGAGGCATACATAACTCTCGATGAAATCGAACATAATCCGTTACTATAGACGCACTACAGTACTACGCAATTCGGTGAAATCGCGCATAGATCCTTTTTTTTCGACGAGCGGTTTTCAGAAAGTGCCCATTCCGGAGTGGTCACAACGCATCGCGTATGTTTGGTGAAAATTTGGTGGAAGCAACGAGCATAATTTTAACACAAATCTCCGAAATTTATCAGCAAGAGGTAGCAGACGCGAAGAACCAGTAGAACCATACGGATGGAAAGAGTTAAAGGAAGCAANTCAGGCGTTACTTACAAAACGGGGACGCAGCGCCCTTAGAACACCAAATCCGGTCAGCACGGCCTAATCGCGCAGCCGGGCAAAAACCTTCGACGGACGCATTGTGCTTAACTGTGAAATTTCCAATCGCTTCGTGCGTGATTGTTCATCGATTCCACGTGATGCAAATCATCATAGCATACCTGCCGGGCGCTCGGGAAAGGCATCTTGGCAAAGTAATAGCGACCCGCGATGTAGCGAATGGCAACCCCGACCTTTTCAGCAGCCATGGTGGGAACAACAAATACAACAGTCCAGTTCTGCCACTCTGTTGTTACGGGAAAGTACTCGATGTCATAATAAAAAACATTAGATTCACAAAAAAACAGTAGATTACAAACTTGATTAGTCTTCTGAAGTAATTCAATGCAAATTAGCTGCAAAAGCAAAAGGCAAAGTTACGCAAAATGAAAATGGCCGGAAAATGCGTTGCAATGCAAACAAAGACATTGCGCAATTCATTGCAAACCAGAGACAAAGAAAATGTGAGAAAGCAGCAACGCTTGTGTTTGTTTGTACAGGCCACTAAAGCTTATGACCACAGTGACTTCGTAGCGGTTTAACTCAAAACAGATCATATGCTCTTGTGTAATTTAAGATGCAATTAGTTAGAATTTTTTTGCAAATTGCAATGGCACATAATCAAAAAGGCGCAATTATAGTTACAATTACACAACATTGTGCAAATAATTACATTCAGCTCACTCATAAAAAACACACTAGATAGCTATGAAAAACCACTAGAACACTACATGAAATGCAAAAACACTAGGTGTGGCACCCAGTGGCGTAACTAAAGGTTTGAGCCAGGGGGTGCAAAGCTTAGATGAAGGGGGCCCACTGGCCAACACTCAAAAAATGTAAAGAGAAGATAGTGAATCCGAATATCGTGGATGTCTATACCAGCTAAAAAACGAAAACACCCAAAAAAGGCAAAAGAACAACAACCTGCTGAAAATCAAAAGAAAACTAAATACCAAAATGTCAGCTAAAGGGGGCCCAGTTTTAACATTTAGCTTCCCAGGGGGGTCGGCTCGCCCCATTTCCCCCCCTGCCAGTTATGCCACTGGTGGCACCACAGAAAGAGGCGCAGGACGCTCTTTAAAGTGTAATGCCGATCGCACCAACCGAACTCGTCTCGCCCACAGTGGGGAAGACCCTCCGACAAACGGTTCAGCATGAGCAGCAACCATCTGTACAAACAGCAAAGCGAGCCGTTCCGAATGGNAACCAAATATAACAAAAACGCGTCTGCGGCCAGTGCAAACAACTCAAAAAGCACCAGGCGCTCATATCAGGTGATCATGCTGAACGCGATTCTCCCCAAATTTGAATGCAGGTGAACGCTGGAATCGGAAGGTGAAGCGCGCACCGCTTCCATATGACCAAGCAAACTTGCGCAGTTGCAGATGCTTCAAGCTACAGCAAGCGTCGGTTCCAGTGCTTCTCAAAATTTTTGTCGCTGTGGACCTCTTTCCACTGCACCCAAAACCGCAGCGGGTTGCGGACCCCTTCATTTTGTCAACAGTTTTTCGATTATTGAGAAATTAGATTTCGTCGCTTCTTAGCGTGAAAACCTCAGCCGCCCCGGCAAGAAGCAAATTTCAGGCTTCGGTCTGCCGCCAATTGCTGTCGCCAAATCAAACAAAAAAGGTCAGCGGGCTTGCAACGTGAACATGTCAGGCTACATTTGTGGTACGATTAAGCTGAATAATGGCCCGAATAAGCGGATAAAATCTAGTGGATTTTCTTGATTGGATTTTGGTTTACGGACTCCCTAAAACACAATTCTGGACTTCTAAGGGATTCACAGACCCTGGGTTAACAACCCCTGATCTATCCGATAAAGATGATTTGTTACAAATTAACGCCCGAGGCGCAAAGGGGTGACATAGACAATTTACTATTTCAGCTCAGTAGCTAGGACTTTATTTTCATCAACGAACAATTAAGGCCAGCTTCGCACATTTTTGCTTGAGTGGGGTTCGAACCGTAGTGTGATTGGCAATTCAGTGCTGACACGTAAAAAGATAACTTTACAACTCTTTGACTCAAGCAACTAACGACAGGTGTGGCTTGTGTAAATGTTCGCTATCATCACCCTACATTCCCTTTAACGTTTTGTTTTGTGTTAGCGGACACGTTTAAATGATAACCTCATTGATGTTCATGATATTCCTTGTTTCTGCTCGAGTTAATGTCGCACACGTTTCATTTGTTTGCTCCTCAAACGGGCGTGACGGCTCATGCTAATTACCCCTCACTGATCCATCAAGATGCTATTGTGCGTCTGCACTAGCCGCAAGCTACGAAACCCACTCCATCAACGCAATAATATGTAATCGATCAGGAGTGGGCCACGCAACGCGTTTGACAAGGGAGCATGATAATGCTAAAAAGGGGATAGCTGATTTTCATACAAGCTCACGATAACACCAGGAGCGGATCCAAGGGGGGGGGGCGATTGGGGCCATCGCCCCCTTTAAAACCTACGGAAGTAATTTCATTCACCATAATTTTGAACAATTCGGAAAACAGCATTCACGATATCAGGCCATTTTGCCTTTAATTGTTTTGTCAAAGTAGTGTTGTCAAGTAAACTTCATCTCTCTTACAGTAGTGAACTCATAATGAGACTTGATTACCAAATATATCTGAAATCGCCCCTGCCCTAAATTTACTGGCTGGATACGCCCCTGGATAACACTAACCAGTTGCTAAGCCTTGGCAGTGACCTTTGTATCAGCTAGGACAGAACTGATGACGCAATAGCTCGTCATTCACTGTTCTACGCCCTAGAGCTATGCATATGGCTTGACACTGTAAGTTTTGCACGACCTTACCTGCCTATTCTCGCTCACGATCAGAATATATTGAACAAAATCCGCTGCGACATCTACGTGAAGAAGCCGAAACATGTTTACATAGGGTGGACCAAATGTCAGGTTCGAAATTTTGCAAAAATCCGTGATATAGTCAGGACTTCCGTTGCAAGTTACAATTGTGGTTCTGGTCACAGATGACTCTGATGTTGCCATTGACGGTATGCTACATTTACCAAATGTATATAAAACTGTTTACCCAACTGGATTTTATAGTAGGGGCTTACTCAAGCACAACAAATTATTGCGCACTTGATAAAAATTTGTGGTGTTCAACAGCGCGTCTCATATTTTCATTATTTAGCGGAGGAAGGCAAGTTTTTGGTCTTTGAAATGATGAAATTCCGTTGCTAAATTTACTAGGAAAATACGACGTTTTCATGTTCTCCTACCTGGAGAGAAGTTTTCAATTTTTCTGCACATTCACTACTATTTCGACCAAGTTTCGAAAAAGTTACAGCTTGACGTAGCTTGTACGTTGATGCACGTACCTTGTGCGTTTTAGCGTACGTACCTTGTGTAGATGTTTCGCAATCGCCGAGGTCAACAGCGTTACGTAGCTGGGAAATTCCCTTAGTGAATGCAAACCAAAGTGCTTCCGGAGTTACAATGCCTGCCACGTTAGTCTCCAGTCACGCCACATTGTAATCGAAATACCACCGAACATCAAACAACCGCATCGTGCCATCTCACTTTTGTAGTTTAAAGTGTACGTTCCGTTGGGAACAGCAGGATATAATCTCAGCTGATGTTGAATCAGATTTTCATTTCGCCGACTCCTTCCTAATACCATTCATTGGAGTGTTCGCAATAGCTGTTTTTCCAGGTTCCTTAAATCGCTCCCACGAAAAGGTTTGCGTTGTGCCCGGATTGCAGCTTTTCAATGTTCAAGGCGGAAAGTTGTACCTCGAACGGCATCAGCGCTTGCGATCCCGCTTCCAAACTTGGAAAGTATGTGTTCGCAGCGGTCAGTTACAGGTGCCGTTGAGCCTGAGAAAACGACATCGCATCCTTCAATGTTATACAAAGATGACTTTTTCGGCAACCTGATTGTTACTGCTTGTTGACGTCTCGAAGGGCGACTTGAAGAATGAATGAAAGTGCTGCTATCGTGAGGTCAGCCAGGCACCTATATCTTGCATCATGTGTAAATACACTCGTACACACCTAAGATAACTTCCAAGGTGTCGAACGAGCATGCTGTTCATTGTTCTGCAATCCGTTCAACTGGGACTGTCGCTTCCATTCTCAAACGACATGCTCCGCGGCTACGAAGTTGACGCCTTCAGGGAAACGATTGAAAGTCACAAGCAAAACAGCTATTCCGATACCAGACGAACACCGGGTTAGTCACCCCCACACTTTAACTATCCTTTAGGATTACAAAGGCAACGATAAGGAACGACTTCTTCTCGACCCCACTTTGGATTCATGATGTCTGAAAACCAAACTTATCAACAACATTATTTTCCAACCGAACGCTATTTCGCTATACGTATGAAATGTACGTTTGTCGATGCGGAGGTGCCAAACACGAACGGTTAATTGATATTTCCATCATCCTGTAGACCAGAGATGCAGCATGCGTTAATCTCTCCAGAATATCAAAATCACTACGATTTAGGCGAGGTGGTCGGAATTGGGATGGCGACACAAGATTCATATGCAGCAGATGCGAAGCTACGAGCTTTTCTATACAATAAAACCACTCGTTGTTTCAATTATAATCAATAACTGGCGCTCGAGCATTTACTGAATGTACCTCAAACGGTTTCAATAAATAAAAAAGGTCGAATTTGATTTTCTCATATTCTGAACCGATTTCACCGTTTGCGAAGTGCAACCGTTGGACCTGCTACCAGTGCTTCCTTTCAAACTTACTAAATCGAAGGTGTCATTCTAAGATAATTATAAGAAATATGTATCATCACAATGAACATGAAACGGAGAACGAACAACGCACGTACTTGTTCCACGAGGACTATTTTTACCAAAAAGTGCTTTTCTGGGTTGTAAATTCCACGGATCTGCGGATAGCACGCATCTTGAAAACTAATTATGATCAATTTTATACCTGGACAAACGATAGGCAACCTTATACACGTGGGTGAAACCAAGATGTTTGTAGATTTTGTAAAAATGACTTCGAGTCATTGATTGTGACTCGAGTCGAGTCATTCGGTAAAAAAGTGACTCGAGTGGAGTCATCACAACATCGTTTCTCAGCGTGACTCGAGTCGAGTAACCAAAAATCGTGACTCGAGTCGAGTAACCAAAAATCGTGACTCGAGTCGAGTAACCAAAAATCGTGACTCGAGTCGAGTAATTTTGACTCGTGTCACGATATATCGTTGGCGGACGATATTGTACTTTTGTACGAGGACCAGGCCCGGATTTATAATGGGGTTAGTGGGGCTTAAGCCCGGGGCCCCCTGGCAAGAGGGGTCGTCCCGTATACCTTCCAAAATTTTTTAAAATCCTGCTGAAATAGCTTGCATCCTTGTCGCACAAGCTTTGCAAATGCCAGTACCTAAACCCGGTTGTTCAACTTGCCTGTAGTCTCCATAAATCAAGTATTGTATTTCGTATGCGTTGAGAACGCGGTAAGGGGTGCTAATCAGTAAGCATAACATAAAATTGCAATGAAAACGCTTAAGTTAAGGTCTGTTGTGTTCGTATCTCATCTGCGCCTGCTCTCAGAATGTGTTCAGACTGGAACATGAGATTTGTGAGGCTATTTTCAGGTCTATAGTTAAGACCGCTAAACATTTTAAATGCTACAAATATGTTTTATCTAAATTCTAAACGTTTAACATTTATTTTTGACACAATATGTTTAGAAACGTTTTATTCATTACGATGAAACCTGATAAAAAATCAGTGGCGTAGCTACGGGGGGGGGTCCGCCCCTGGCAGCACTTTTATGAGGGCAGCACTATTAGGCTATAATCCTGTACAGGCTGTATTCAAATAAAAGTGGTTTTAATGTCAGGACACTACTTGCAGTTGAAGGACGTTTTTGATTTTGAGTCATTTAAACTGTGTCATGTGCATTTTAAGCGATTATCTTAGCCAAACAACAAACAGCCGTGCATCAGGGATGTTTTATCAATAGGCTTTTTACATGACGCTGCAACATGGTTCTCAACACGCTTATCAACTCACTTGATGACAAATTTTACTGATTCACTACACCAGGGGTGGGAAATCTATTTGCTATCATGGGCCGCATGAATTGCACGTTATCGCTGGCGGGCCGCAAAATCATTTGATTTTATCCTAAAATTTTACCTTTATCTAACTACGAGGAAGAGTGACTTCTCTTGATTTACTATCTAAGTACCTGCTCAACATGGATCTTCGCTTTGACACACTGTTGCACTCTAACTTGGGTAACAAAAATTCTGTTGCGGGCCATATAAAGTGATCACGCGGGCCGCTGGTTCTCCACCCCTGCACTGCACGGTTGATTGATCGAGTGTTGGGTCGATGTTCGTGTTTGATCGTAGTCCTTATATAACGTCATAGAACTTCGAAGGAGTATGTTGGATGACTGTGGGCAAACATGTGGCTGTGGTGAGCTGTCAGCTTTCGTAAGTGCTCTTAATTTTTTACCTAAGAGTAAAAGCGTTTGTTGAGTCTAAAATACATTTCCGTTTAAATCTAATAAATGAGTAGTTGGATTTGTCCTCGTCAAAATGGATTTCTGTGTGTGTGGAGAAATATACTCTAGCTCAGTATTCTTCATCAGGGGTTCCGCGGAACCCTAGTGTTCCGCAAAACATTTACACGAGTTCTAAGGGTTCCGTGAGGGTTCCTCGTTTTGTTTAGGGGAAATGATTTCTTGCTTGAGCATACTGATACGTCATTATGAAAATATTTTAGATCACCGTGCTGCATTCAGATTCCAAGTAGGCCAGTTAGTTGTGTAGGAGGTTGAGTGCAGTTAATACAGTTGCCGAAAAAGAAATACTGATAGTTGTTGCGCCGCTTGTTCATTGTTGTGCGATTAAGAACAACGTTATTGTTGCATCACAGTTATACCATGTTGCCGATGTGCAGTTCACAACAGAGAAAAAAACTTTTGCAGTTTATTCAAAAGTAGCCTATAACCTTGGGAATTCTGTTTCACATATAGTAATAATGCTGCGGATTTTCCTCACAATTGCCTTTAGCGCTGCTGCCTGTGAGAGGAGTTTTTTTAAACTAAAACTGATCAAGAATTACTTAAGATCTAGTATGAGCACCTTGCGGTCGAGAAATCTTTCCATACTGTCTATAGAGCAATAATTGACAGATGAAATAAATTTTGACATTGCCATTGAAGGATTTGCCAACCAAAAAGCAAGAAAAGTTATTGTGTAGAAAAATGTAGTTTTCACTTCAGAAATAAAGATGGTCCTGATTTTTATACTATTTTTGCTACTTTTCCCTATATGTCATTTTTTATTTTTGTTTAACTGTTACTTACAATGTTTGAGTTTTTGATGCTAAAGCATACCATATTTGTGCATGTGACAGTACTGTAATATTTAGGGCAACCAAACGTCAATAATGTCAAATTTTTTCTGCATTTTTCAAAGCTTATGAAACGTCCATAAACCAAATTTCACGCTCATATCATGAGGGAATCCCAAGTTATTAGGTAAAAAATAAGACAAAATTTGTCATTAGGTCAAAATTCATCGTAGGGTCAAATTTTGCTTGCAGCACAGTTTTTTCTCTTTATTGATATTTCATTGAAACCACAATAACAGACATTGTCATACTTCTGCAAGTTTAGTTGCAATTCTGTAATATTAATGG
>JGI24158J21664_10010656_pt1 | contig 12262 bp, 8 predicted proteins | sample Ectturendosymbi3_FD_21664 | JGI IMG/M metagenome (IMG submission 21664) | reverse complement strand
CCCCTTTCAAAGTAAAATATCTGCACATTACACTTTCTGTAGGGGGCCGCTTTGAAAGCAGAGTACTTACTTATGATCTGCTTTGTAGTACATTATATGAGTGAATAACAAGTTTTTCAATCACCTCAAGGGGGGCTCCCAAAAAAGGGGGGCCCGAGGCAAGTGCCTCGCTCGCCTCCCCTTAAACACACCACTGTGCACCAACTGGTTCAAGTAAACAATAGAGTGCGCTCCTTCGTGTGCGATATACTCAGGGCTACCGTGCCGTCCTTATTTGTATGAATTGTCCTTATTTTGAAGTACCGTCTTAGAAAATATTTTTGTCCTTATTTCTAAGAAATGTCCTTAGATGTGATTCGTGCCCTTCTTTTCTCTTATTTTCTGCAGCGAAACAATTTTAAATAGACAACATTTGAAAAACATACAGACATTTCCATCTCATCTTGAACATTTTGTAACCAAGGTTTTGTGAGGTCATAAAATTAGTGTAGGTAATGTTGCGGCACAAAGACATAACGCATTTAACAGGCATTGTTAGCACTGTAAGCTGTCTGGGCTGGTTAGGAATCTGCGGAAGATTAACTCCGTAGTGAAGGTTTAGCCTTTAAATGAGTCAAGAAAAAAGCAAGCAAAAAACGTTTTCCGTGACGATTGCAAGAAGGAATTCGAGATGCAGGAGGTTGTTTCTAAGAATAAGACATTGCTGAAGCAAATTATCCCTGGAGATAAATATGCAATTATGTGACCTGACTTTAGTCGTACAAAAACAATTTCAGCGAAAATTGTTTCACGTTGGTTGGGCAAATCGAAATTTCCCCAATCGTCCTTATTTTTGGTTCTAGATCGATGGTAGCCCTGGATATATGACTTCTGTCCCTAACTGAGAATAGGCAACACAGCTCAAATATATCCTCGAATTACAGTATTCTGTCACAGGTCAATGTTAAGGAACGAAAGAATATATGAAAAGTCTAATCTTAGTAGGATTGACTATTCACATTTCACATCGGTTATACCAAACTCTGTTTTACTTGTTAAATCCGCATTTTCCATCTTCTCTCCATATTCTGGTAAACATTCTCTTTTTGCGCCAGTACTTGCGTAAAATTTCGTCATGGTAACGGTTTAAAGTGCGCGAAGTTAATTTCCAACTCCCCCTGGTCATGTTTTGTAAAACGTTCTCACACTGGTCCATGGAACTCCAAGACAAGACGGGAATCTTCACAAAATCTTTCCGCACTCCATGGAACCTTTTCAGGTAAACTCCGCAAGCAGCAAAGACCACCAATGCAATTGCTGCCAACTGCTTTCTCCTCGACAGCATTCCGTGCTACAGAAGTGAGATCTAGCAAAACGAAATCGTTTGTTCTCACGCACAGCGGCTGGAATTATCCTACGCATTGCATCGAAAAGCCTTATGGGCAGTAGCGTGGGCAGCCCAAAATTTTGGGAGGGACAAAAATTTGGAGGGGGCCAAAATGTTTGACTCTGCACGAGCAACAGTATGTTTGTTTGTGACGCTGCCTCTCAAAGCACAAAATGACTAGATATGTTAAAAATTTTGGGAACATCGTCCCCTGGCCCTCCCCCTGGCTACGTCCACATTACGGCAACCATCAGAATGCATTTGGTTGTGCGAAAAAATGGCTTGAAACAAACGTTACGTCCCGGATCGACCTTGCAGTAAAACACAGATCAACACGTAGAAAGTATTGGATGAGACAGACACCGTGTTTTACGAGAACGCTTTAGGCCAGGGGCCACCAAACTACGGCCCGCGGGCCAAATCCGGACCGCGAATCCATTTTATCTTGCCCGCGAAGTCATTTTGTCAATAAATGAAACAATAACATATTGACGAGAAATTTATTGGTTTGGTTGAACATATTTCGAAACAGTCGCATTACGTAAGAAGTCGGGCTCTCAGACTGTTGTGTAATTGCCTATGTGGCCCTCTGGCAAGAAGGTTTGGAGACCCTGCTTTAGGCTAATCATTAACATTTGCACGCAGCACTGGAAATATTGGCTAACAACCTATAACTATGAGTCAGCTGGATTTTGAACCACTGTCATTTTGAGCTATTGCCGCTTTGATTGCTTCTGAGATATTTGCGTTGTTAATGCACAAAGCTAATATTAGACGTAACCTGGACACATGATCTAGGCTAAGGGTGAATAGAAATTTGGGATTTCACACCCAACGCTGCTTGCATAAAAGTTTGGCTGTTGTTTGAGATCTTAAACATTTTCAACATAAATCTTTCATGAGTCTTGCACTGACCCAAGATTGTAAATGTATGAAACAGTAAGAAATCACAGCATTCATTCAGCGTTATTCTAGTGTGTTTCATACAAGCCAATCGCTTGGCAAGTAATAGTATATTTAAAGCCATTAAGGAGTGAACAATATTGGCTCAGTACGGCCCATGACACCCCCAGGGCCAAAAACATTTTGGAATGATCAGAAAAGAAAAGCAAATTTATAATTAGAACGGTAATCTTGTTGCAAATATAATTTTTGCACAACTCCCCAGTCAGTGTTTTTTGTAACTGCACATATATTCACTGTGCACAAAATGGAGTTTTATTGAAAGCCTCACACATCTCAACTACTGCCATCAATGGCACAAAGAATAACTTCCTAAAAAGATCACTGTCCTTACGCAACGTTTCCCCTGGCTTCGTTATTGTCATTAAAAATCAGCAAAGCTGCATTCTAGTACATTAAAACCTCTGTGCCTCGAGATATCACTTTCTTCAACTACTTCGCCTGATGAATACGAGACACTGAGGCCCAAGGCGTTTTGTTGCATTCTTCATTGGAAACCTTATGTCGCCGATGCACAGCAGTAAACTCCCTTCTCAAAATGCTGACTCGGATAAATACGTGCTGTTTGCTTTGATGCCCTTTCGCGAACGTTGTTACAAACTGAACAAGTTAAACAAACATGTGAGAAAACGTTCACGATGCTGAGCATCGAGTCAAAATCTTGCTGCGTCTTTTGNTGCGGCGAGAGATGATTTGACATCAGCAGACGTTTTCAAATTGAGTGTTTTNGATGAGCAAAACGCAGTCCATTTTCGCTGTGAAACATTCTATTTCACGTTACGTAAAACCTNTTCTAGCAACCAGCTGCCTCNATTTCGTACTCAGGTTTTTATTTTAACATCACAACGTTACGCAACACGCAACTNGCATATCCCTGAAATGAGTGTCGTTTTGTCAGAAAACAAATTTACAATCAGGGAATAAAAACGCGTGAAAGTAACACACAAAATACGATACGCAGGAGAATCTTAATTCAGTGGCGTAGCCAGCCCTAAAATTTTGAGGCCAAAATGTTTGATTTTAGGTGAAGAACACTCTTTTGTTTGGGATACCGCTTCTCAAAGCACAAAATGATTATATGTTCTAAAAATGTGGATGGGCCCATGCCCCCTAGATCCCCCCTGGCTACGCCTATGTCTTGGTTCTACCTAGATTTACAGCAAAAGATAAGTTGATGTTTCTGAAGTTAAAAAAATGTTTGTAGCGGAGTACAGTATTTTAACGTGGTTATACTTCGCACAACAGATCTCCGCTAACTTATTATCATCTGTAGAGTATAGACGTTCGTGCAGAAAAACAATGCCTCATCTACAACTTGTTAAGAATAAAGTGAATCACACAACTGTACGTTACCGCTATCGGCGGTATAGTTTCTCACTCGTAAAGGCCAAAACTCGATTGGTCGGCAAGGCAAATCAGTCTGTGACCAGGACTGCGGAGCCGTCGTAAAAATGACACTACTCCGTCTCCGGAGCTTTTGGTTTTCACAGCATGGCTCCGGCTCCTGTTCGTTCTTACACATTAATATTTCAATTGTCTTGGCCATGGGCGTCAGAATGATTTATTTCAGCAGGGGCCAACAACAGATGTTTCCTATAGGTAGCCGTAAAGACTTTTCCAGGGGAACAAATGTGGTGAAATTTCATTTTTCCCTCTCAAAACAAAGAAAACGTTTTTTTTGCTAAAAATATTCTAAAAAAACGTCAGTTCAAAATCCAGGGGACCAAGGCCTCCACTGCCTTCCGTTCCGACGTCCACGGTCGTGGTGTGCCTCAAATTGACTGAAAAATGAAATATGTGTAGTACAGAACCTAAAAGAAGATACCATAGTTATTCGAGGACGTTAACGTGGTAGTTGTTACAATCAGTGCTCTTAACATATCAGGAGAATATCCGCGAAAGAACAACAATCACAGGTTTAGACGATTGAGAGAACAGTTACAAGCAGAAATGTTACTCAAGTTAATGGTATTATTAACAAATTCTGGAAAGGCAGGCACTGGTTTCACTGTTAACGCCTGGTGACTTATTGTTATTTCTTACGACCGGAATCATGAAAACGTCTGTTTGGAAAACTACATTTATGTCCGAGCATTTTGACACAGTTCATTCCCAATAGACCAAGTAATTTGCACTCGTTCCATGCTGTGCCTGTTGCAGTCTTGGCTATGCCAGCTAACAGCTCTGCCCAGCCAAGGGCGTGCGCAAGGGAGATGTTTGGATTAAAAGCCCCCTTGTGTTTGATATGTTACAAAAAGTTTATTACCTCCGCAAAGGAGATTAATTGTTTTCGCATACTTTTGCTTGTTAATTTGTCGACTTAATGCAAATAACACGGAATGAATTTGCATGCAAATTTCAAGGAACAATGTAAATGGGCCAAAAAATAATAATTAGGTTTTGGTGGGAATCCGGGTGATCGTCTGCATCCAGGAATCATCTGACCATTTTTTGCAGTCCTTTCGTCCACTACGCATGCTCAAGGTCGTGTTCCACGATACTTCACTTCATCCGAAAAAAATGTCCTAATTTGTCTACTATGGCTAATCAGCGCATGGGTTAACCGCATTGACTGCATCACCAATTTCAGTAGCGTGAAACTACTGTTGCACGTTGGACAGGTAGCTCACGTGTCGCCGACACCTCGAGTCACTTCGCAAAAAGCTGACATCACGCGTCGCACTCTTGAGGCTGCTTGCTGGCTCTGGCTGGGGTGCTGGAGCAATAACGCTGCGAAGAGTCACTTTAGCCCTGGTACATTCAACCGCATAGTACTGCGTTCCTATTGGGCGCGCTCAACAGTCACGTGTGGCAAAACGCCTCCCATCGCAACTTGAAGTGAACATCGCAAGATTTGTTGCCATATTATTGTTAAACAATAAAGAGCAACAGTAGAAAAATCCGCTCACAAGTTTGGCAACCTGCCTGTTCAGGCAAAGTAGCGGACATAAGTGAACTGCAAGGTCACCACTGCATGACACCAGAATAGTTAAGCTGGCTCTTGTGCAGTGTGAGTGTCATAGGGGCAAATAAACTGTCTTTGCAAGAGATAAATCAACTAATCGGAATTGAGCTGCTTACGTCAGGTTTTCTAGAATATTTTGTTTCTTAGTCCCAATCTTCAGTGGGGGGCAAATGCACGTTCCCCCCCTGGGGACGCCCATGATTTTGACGTACCACGAGTTCAAAACTGTTTGCTTGAGTGCAGTGTAAAAGCGCACAATAATAGCCATTCTTTTCGCATTTACATGTTCAGCAACAATGCTGATCTTAAAAATAATAACAGAAATTGTAGTAAACGATTCTGAATTTTATGTCTGCGCGAATAACTGAAATAACTTTGTTTCAAGTCGATCTTGATAAATCGTGAAATGACTTAAGGGCACCTGTGCCTCGGTTTCCCCCCATTGCAAAAATCAGGGGGGCATTACCCCCGTAGTGCACCCCCGTTCCAGCGTCCCTGATGATCGGCTTCGGAGTATCTTATGAGTGGATAACAGTTTTTCACCAAAAATGAGAGAAATTCACGCGAGAAACAACTCGAGGGGAGCTCTAAAAAGCGGGGTCCAGGCATGTGGTTCGCTCGCCTCCCCTTAAACACACCACTGGGTAGAACGTCCTATAATCTAAATCTTACTGGTTAACTAGGCTACTAACGCCGATAATGCTGTCGTTTCGGCAGCGTTTCGTAATCTGACTACACTTGATGATTGAAACTGAAATATGATTCAGTGAAGGCTTCGACATAAACCTACTCTGGTAAAAGCGTCGCAGTAGTGCCGTATCTGTCCAACTCGTCCCCCCCAAACTGCTTACAGGGGGCCCCTAATGGTGATTTATAAATAAATATTTCGACGTTATGCTACATCTCGGAGACGAATGGCCTTCAAAACACAAAATATCCTAATTGCAGACACAATTTTGGCAGAACCAAGCCCGTAGCCAGGTTTTAAGGTATGGGAGGGCAAAATATATTTTTAGGGGGGAAAGATTTTTGTTTTTATCAGATGTTTAAAACAATCTTTTCTGAGCACAACAAAATTTGGTGGGCACATAAAAATTTTGGGGGTAAATGCCCCCAACCGTGTCTGCGGGCCTGGGAAGAACTGTCGCCAGAAAGTCTTCCATTGCGGGCTTCATGTTTGTGCAGGAGGGCTAGACATTCTGAAAATTAATTTTTAATTAACAACATGAACAGCATATGCAGATTGTGCAAATTAATCATGCATATTTTCCCGCAAATGCCCGTAATAGGCTCGTAGTTTCCAAGTAAAATTTTTGTACGAGCTTAACAAAAGGAATTGGGTGGTAAATCATTGTCATTTAATTGACGGCGATTATTTAGAGATGTCGTGATGAAATGCAAATGTTGAAAAAATTTGCAGGGAATCAGAATCAATCCTATCGTTCAGTTATTAAAATATATATTACCGAAAGAGCAGACATGAAGCCGGTCAAGACATGTGCGCCGCGATGAACGTTTTCTTTCTTTAACTTCACCATGAGCATTAAAGCGTGCGCATTGGGCTTTTCACTGGCCGAAATATGCATGCATAAACCTTGCTGATGTCTAGATTGTTAATCTCCTGGTGCATGGCACATGTTTAGATAAATAATATTTTGTATCTCAAATCGCCTATAAATGTTAACAAATATAGACTAAGGCCTACGTGGCCCCAACGTTTAACATCCATAATCNTCTAACTGCACTACACTGTTTTGGGACAACCCTCAAAATAGACTCTTCTAACTACACAATTAACTCCATCTGGCTGTCTGAACAGCAGGCTGCGCAAATGTGTAACTTTAGTCGTAAGCGCCAAAGGCATCTTGCTGCTATGCCGTACAAAATAAGAGAAGACTACCTGGACTAGACATAGTAACTTACGTTTTTTTACAACAATCACTACACAAAACACGTTAATCAAGTGGAAGTCTGACTTCCGTACGTATAACAACTAGGCATGTCACCAGGGCCGGATAAATGAACGCGAGGTCCCCGAAACGCTTAGGCCAACTGCGCAGTTGGTCCGATCCTTTGCCTGCAGAGGCAGATTGCGAAACTTGCTAGCGGACTGTTGTATTCTTGGTCTTTTTTTGCGTAACAAAAACACGGTAGTAAATGTTCAAATGCTCACTTCAAGTTGAAGTAGTAGACGTTTTCCACATGTAACCAGGGCTCCCACTGAGGGTTTTACCCATCCAGATCTGTTTTTTAGTCGACTGGTGTGTCTAGGTTTAATTACGAAAAATCGCGTGCAATCTGTGTTTTTTAAAGTGATTAACACATCAGCAACTTCAATGTGTTCAGTAATATAAAGATAACTTTACATTAGTGTTTACATGCGCACATCAGGTAAGAAAGAACGCATATCGGATGAAGCAGAACGTGTTAAATCGATTCCAAATTCTCATATAAGATCATTGTCAGGGTTATATACCGTGGTGTGTTTAAGGGAAGGCAAGCGAGGCACTTACCTCGGGGCCCCATTTGCAACTGTAATGTAAAAAGTACCTTGCTTTCAAACAAAGGGGCCAAAAAAACAACTGTAATGTATAAGTACGCCACTTTGCTTTCAAAGTGCCCCCCGACAGCAGTTGTAATTTGTAAATACGTTGTATTAAAAAAGGCCCGAAGAAACTGTGATGCATAAGCATTTTTCTTTCAAAGGGCCCCCTAACTTCACTGATTTCTAGTGCTTAATATTTCAATTTGGGGGATCGAAGTTTTCTCTGGGAGCCTAAGTGGTGACGGGACTTAATTTTGGGCCCCCTGTGTCAGCGTGAACCCCCCAATTGGGGGGTATGGAGTGCGGCTGATACGGCTCTGCCTCGCAGACAGGTAAACCAAGAAATGAAAAGAACAGAGGTGGTACACATAAAACTTTGCAGTGAGCTTAATAAAGTATAACCTGGAGGGCATGCCTTACTGGTCCTGACTGGAGACCATTGGTAGACTTGTGAGCACTCTAGCCAAGATATCTTCCAGCGCCCACCCCTCTTATACAAAGGTCTTTATTCATCACATACATCACGGTAATACGAAGGACGTTTTGTAAGCTACATTAGAAAAGTTTATTACATGAATAAAATTTATACCAAACTGCGACATAGCTTGCCTAGTATATGTGAAATTGAATTAATAGTAAAAATATTAACCCTTCTGCAGCAATCCTGCAATAGTGCAGTACCGTTATCTTCTCATAAACTGTATAATTGTGTGTTTCATTCACTTTCACCATGTTCATTCCCTTTTTCGGTGTACGTTCCTCACTTTCTGAACCACACGATTGTATTTTTGGCGCCCCCTTTGACCCGGCGCCCTAGGCAGCCGCCTAGTTCGCCCAACGGTAGCGCCGGCTCTGCGGACATTGGCACCCACCTGGAATGGGCCTTCTGAGAACAGCCTGGGTCCGGCTTAACCGCCTCCGCAACGGTGTTGGACGTTTCCGCTCCTGTTTGTACAAATGAGGTATGATCTCCTCTGCGGCCTGTGAGTGTGGCGCAGAAGAACAAACCGTCGACCATATTGTCCTCCAATGTCCAATCCATCGACTCCTCATGGACTGCATGGCCTGACGGTTCTGGACGATGAGACAATCAAATGACTGCTCAACACCAGCTCCGAGAGCTAGTGCGGCATAGCAGTGGACAGTAACAACTCACTGAAACGACGAAGAAGAACTTCACGCAAACAATAACATGGAAAGGGGTGAACTATCTCGTTAAAAAAGAGACCAAAGTAGTTTTGTTTCAGTTGAGTTGATATCAGAGAGAAAAATGCCTGACTAACTGCAAGCAAAAGCACTTTGAGCTCTACAGAAATAACATGTTGAACAGGGCGTTTTTAATTGAAATGCCTGATATCATTTAAGCTGACACTTCGGTGATTTCCAAAGAATTATTTTTTTCTATCTTCGGAAAAATGAAGTGTTAAGAAACCTTATTACTAGAATGTTTGTGCGCTGTTTCCGCGTTTGTTTTTTTCCAGTATGATTGTGAGTAGCAATCAAATCGTTCGGTGTGCTTCCTGGTGCCTCACGATTTCTGTATTTTCATGTGGCTTTTCTATCACCCCCAGCATGTCGACGATGTGTGCAAACCAAACACATAAAAAACTAAATGCATGTAACTAGCAAAACTACAACCGCCAAATCTTGCTCAGTATAAAACTATAACTTGTTCAGTGAAAACAAACGGTTGTCAACCTCATGATTCGCAAGAACATTTTAAACCTTGATCAAAAAATTTACATGCTTTTGTGCGTTGCTGAGCATTCCTATCCGACTTTTTCAGCTATTTACTTCAAAACCTGATGTGAGAACACTGAGAATGCATTTATTTCTCTCCCATTGGCAGATTCCAATGTGATGATGAGTACCAGGCCTGTAACCAGGAAGGCGAAGCCCCCCCCCCCTTGGAAAAATGTGTTGAGCATAGGTCAAATCTATTGGACATAGTTCAAAAAATTTGGACCCCTATCAGAAAACTCTTCGCCACCCCTGGTGTCCCCCACCTCGTTACGGACCTGGTGAATGCAGTAATAGTTTGGGGTTTTTCATTGTTTTGTTCCTCTTTCAGTGCTGATTGTTTTTCGCAACTAACACCCCTACTCTGTAGCCTACTCTAATGTGTTATCATGACAAACCAATTTTGTATTTTTGTGTTATTCAACTGCCATCGGGATATGGACCACGAGTCTGAAGCAAAGACGCAAATAAATAAATGAATTATTATTTATGAAAAAATATTATTTTTCTCTTAATACGATTAACCGCGAAATGCCGTTACGCACTGTATATATCCCAGCAAATACTGCATTGGTCAGGTTGTAAGACTCAAAATATATCAGCACCATGACGTTTTTTCGCCTGTTACTTTCAGGCCTCTCCAGTAACGCCGGAGCCCGGGGGTTTTTGCCTCCTGCTCTTTCAAAAAGAGGTCAACGGGGCTGAGGTGCCCTCTCATAACAGAATCATAGGTAATTTTATGGTTTATCAAGATCGACCCGAAGCAAATTTATTGCAGGTATTCGCGTACCCAACAAATTCCGAATGGTTATGTGGACGTTGGAATAGGGAGCTTTGGTCATCCTCGACATTGAAATTTAACATTTTCCTAGCAAAAAAAGTTGTTTTCTTAGTTTCGAGTGGGTAAGTAATATTTCCTCATTCTTGCCCCTCTGGAACAACCCTTGGCTGATACTGGAAATAAATCCTTCCGATGAGATCTGTTATTATCTTTGAGGTCGACAGCATCGATTTTTGTTTCCAGTTTCCACCGCCCTTAACTCTTTCACATCTACCCCTACTGCAGCTTCGACGTCCCTAGGATCTCCAACAACCTTCACGCTCCAGTGACACCTAACGTTGTTTGATTTAAAAAAAATGGCGCCCAGCGTTTGCAGAAAAACACATGAAGACCTTTTCTTGCATGTCATACAAAAAAAGGTCTTGATGGTCTTTGTGGGAGAAAATTTGTAGGCAAGTGGCACAAGAGCTTTTCGGGAAAGTTTGGGCAAATTCGGCCAAAAACCCTTCGCGCCCCTTCAGATTTGCCTGTTCCAAGAACTACGACTGCGCGAAAAAGCTGCCTCGCTGGACGGGTGTCGACATGAACCGAGCAATGTTTTCCTGCAGAGAAATCCTGAAATTGTTTCCAACATATATATCCCAAAAATATTTTCAGCATAGAAATCTTAAAATTAGTCTCAGCATGGAAATCATGAAAGAGTGCTGTCTTAACTTAAGGCTGAATATTTCCAATCAATCTGCAAACGCGTTAAAGGGCAGACAAAAGCGACTGCAGCCACGTTGCTAACCGCGGTGGCTTGGTCGTTAACGTCTCCTCGTTGTTTGAACGTTTGGTTTCCTGATAAGCGGAACAAACACTGCTGACCGACAAAATGTCAACGTGTTTGGCTCAAAACCCTCCCCAGCTAAATATCCTGATACTTTGCTGAGCGAAAAAAGAAACTGTTTTCACATCTCCAAAACTGCGTCATCTGTTGCAGCCACAATGCTGCGTCCCCCTCAGCCACCTGACTGGAGAGTCGAACCCGCGACCCTCAGCGTAACAGCAATAGAGTTACCCCACTCGAGTAGATAGACTCTGCTGTTGCCGCTACGAATTCAACGTTATATGTGGCGAATCACCAAGCCACACATGGATACGTAACACAGGGTGTTGTGCGTAAACAAAACTTTGTTATGTTTTAAATTTTAACTGACAACATCGCTCGACTGGCAATCGCACACTCGCACCACGAAGTTCTGTGCGCAGTTGGTCCTTGTTTGTATATTCACCAAAACGTCCGTCACCCATTTACACAACGTTTCAGGAAGGCCACGCTCGTGCTTCTTCCGGCTACCGTTCTACCCCGAAAAGGCGCCCGGTGGAGGCCGCATCGGGAGGCAACGACGAGCCGTATTGCAAATTTGCAATGCTAGTGGCGCATGCCTGGCACTGAAAGGCTGTTTTGCATTGCACACTTTACCCTATGCATAACACTGACGTAACAATTATAATCTGTGACGTTCATAAATTCTCTCTATCAATAGGCTTTTGAACAACCAGTGGATAGTGACATCACAATGGCGTGACAGTGGGCAATGGCACTTACATTGATGACGCAGGCAAACTGACGTCTGTCGACGGGGGCGGCGGTGCGATGACGTCACGCCGGCGAAAGATTTAGAGACTTCTTAAGAACAAGCGACAAAGCAGTGTACAAGAACGTCACAAAGGGCGCCGCGCGAGCTTCGCTGCAGGTTTGTTTGTTTCAATTGTCAGCGTCCACAGGAAAGAAAGCGCGAAACCATGTCGCGCGTTCGACAGGCCTGTCGCCAGGATTTCGCAGCAGGGGGGTCCAAAAATCACAAGGGGGTAACATTTTTAAAATACAATATTGGATGTGTGCAGCAACCGGGGGGG